>Ga0182024_10000026_pt1 | contig 240022 bp, 218 predicted proteins | sample P32metaG_FD_120480 | JGI IMG/M metagenome (GOLD analysis project Ga0182024, IMG submission 120480) | Permafrost microbial communities from Stordalen Mire, Sweden - P3-2 metaG (Illumina Assembly) | ecosystem: Environmental > Terrestrial > Soil > Wetlands > Permafrost | place: Sweden: Stordalen... | reverse complement strand
CTTCATGACCACCGGGACCGGGAAGACCTCCACGCGGCGCAGATAGCCTTCCAGGGTAGCCTTATCGAAGGCGGTCTTGGTTTGCGCGAAACCCGAAATCGAGAGCAGCAGAATCGTAGCGAGCCTCATGATGTGTTTTTCCCTCCATCTAATTTACAAGATGTGGTGTGGCGCGGGGCCATGCCCGCGCGGAGGACCCGCTCGTTACCGAGCCGTGACCAAAGGGAGCGGTTGCAGCTAATTCGAAGCCGCCAGCCAGTAGCCGGGGCGCGTTTGGATCTTCTTGATCTCCGGGTGGCCCGCTACTTCCACGGTGATGTAGTGGAAGCCGCCCTCCAATTTGTTGTTGGGGCTATAACTGATCAGGTATTGGCTGTGTAGCTCCTCGCCGATACGCTGAACGGCCTCCTCCAGCCCCTTCTGGCGGAAGAACGAAAACTCGCTGCCGCCCGTCCCTTTTGTGAACAGCTCCACGGGGTTGTCCTTGAAAATCGCCTTAACGTCCTTCAGCAATTCCACCATCAAGGGGATGAAGTCCGCACTGGAGCCTCCAATCCCATAAATCTGCTGCATACTGCTGGGCGTGGCCGGAGTGTTGGATGGCATGGGAAGCGACGCCGGCTGGCGGTTGTCCGGCGCTGGCTGAATTGGCGGAGCGGAGAGCGTGCTGAGGAGCCGGGACATATCCACGGCGTAGAAAACGATGTTCGACAATTGCAGATCGATGAGCGCTTCGCGCGCGCGCCCTTCGCTCGCCAGATCGCGCGTTTCCCCAATCAGCAGCATGATGCGGCGGCGATTCACCGGCCGTTTGTCGAGCATCCTTGCGCCTTGGATCACGGCGTCGATCATGCGGTTGGAGTTGCTGCCCGGCTCGATCTTTCTGACGGCCTGCGTGATCAGATCCGGGTTGGACGTGAACTCCTGCAGCGTGCGGATGCGCGAATCATACGCAATCACCGCCGCTTCTCCCTGATCGCCGATCACCAGTGGCGTGATCAGGTTCCCGATCCGCTTTACTTGCGGCAGAATCCCCTCCACGTGGGAATTCGACTGCACGCAAATCACTAGCGAAATGGGCTGATAGGCGATATCCACCTCGATATTCTGTTCCTTACTGTTATCGAAGAGGTGAAACTGTTGCGGCTCGATGGCATGCACCGAGGAGCCGTCTCGATCGAAAACCGTGACCGGCGCCACAACACGTTCGGTTGTCACACGAAATGGGGGCGGGATGTCGGAATTATCCTGCCCCTGGGCCATCAGGGCTACGCCGATCAGCGGAAGAAGCCAGGTTGTACGCATCATCACTCCTGCGAGGCTGCCGCATGCTCAGTTTGCCCGCGAAGCAACTCAAGCACGTGCGGTACCAATTCCACGATAGCATCGAGGGACTCCACTGCGCCTTTCGGAGATCCCGGTAAATTCACAATCAGCACAGCCCCGCGCGTACCCGCCACCGCCCGCGACAGCACGGCCAGCGGCGTGGACTGGCGACCTTTGGCGCGCATCAGTTCGGGCAGGCCGGGGATTTCGCGGTCGATCACGGACCGCGTCGCTTCCGGCGTCACGTCACGCAGCGCCACGCCCGTGCCGCCGGTGGTAAAAATCGCGGAAAGTTGCCCGCCATCCGCCAGCGTGGCCAGGCGCGCCGCGATCTCGGCGGCCTCGTCGGGCAGCACTTCCATCACCGTCACGCTCCAGCCCAGTTGCTCCAGCCGCTCCCGCAATGCGGGGCCGGAGCGGTCGGCGCGCGTCCCCGCGCTGACGGAATCGCTGATGGTCAAAACGGCGGCGTGGATCATGAGGAGCCTTTGCGGCGGAAATCGCCGCTCTTCCCGCCGGTCTTCTCCAGCAGATAGAGGTCCTGGATTTCGATCGCCTTATCGAGCGCTTTAATCATGTCGTACACCGTGAGGGCCGCCACCGAAGCCGCGGTCAGCGCTTCCATTTCGACGCCGGTAGCCCCGGTGGTGGTTGCACTGGAAACAATGCGCACGCCCTTTTTTTCCAGGGTCACATCCACGTCCGCGTGCGAGAGCATTATCGGGTGGCACAGCGGGATCAGTTCCGCGGTGCGCTTGGCGGCGGCGATGCCGGCGATGCGCGCAATTTCCAGTGGATTGCCCTTGGGATTGTGGGGCAGCTTCTTCAGCACCGCGGGCGCGATGTGCACGAACGCATGCGCCCGCGCGGTGCGCAGCGTGTCGTGCTTCGCACTGACATCCACCATGCGCGGGCTGCCCGCCGAATCGTAGTGCGAGAGTTTCTTCTTCATTTGAGCAACACGCGGATGTACTCGCCGCTCAGGTATTCGGCGCAGTCCGCATCGGCTACCAGGTAGGCGTTGGCGCGCGTCATCGCGGGTACGTCGCCCGAACCATGCCAGGGCACCGGCGTAACTTCGGTTCCATCCGCGCTCAATTGCGCCGGTAGGAACCGCGTCAGGCCCGTCTTGTGCCGAAAATCGGTGGTGAGCCGCGCAAAGGGCATTTGCAGCGATACTTCCTCCTGTCCCCCGAGTAACTCCACCGCGGAGCGGGCGAAGATTTCAAACGTCACCATGGTCGAAGCGGGATTCCCCGGCAGGCCGAAGAAAAACTTCTCGCGTGCGCGGCCGAACACCAGCGGTTGGCCGGGTTGAATGAGCACGCGGTCGAAGTAGAATTCGGCACCCAGTTCGGCGAGTACCTGTTCCACAATGTCGTACTTGCCGGCCGAGACCCCGCCGGATAGCAGCAGCAGATCGGCCTGGAGCCCTTCCAGGATGATCTGGCGCGTGTGCTGCGGATTATCCCGCGCCACCGCCAGCATCACGCCCACGCCGCCGGCGCGATCCACCTGAGCAGCCAGCGAGTAGATATTGGAATTGCGGATTTGGAATTCCTCGGGCGATTCGTTCACTTCCACGATCTCATCGCCAGTGGCGATCAGCGCCACGCGCGGCCGCTGGTACACGCCGATGCGCTCGTGGCCGAATGTCGCCAGCATCGCAACGTCGGTGTAATCCAGGCGCTTGCCGCGATGGAGTATGGTCTGGTGCGCGGCCGCTTCGCAACCGCGCGGGTTGATATTCTGGCGCGGCTCGGCAGCACGGCCGATGACCACTCGGCCGTTGTTGCGGTGGGTGTGCTCGATCATCACCACCGCGTCCGCGCCCGCCGGCACCGGCGCCCCGGTCATGATCTCGACAGCCTGGCCTGGCCCCACTTCGCCCTCGAAGCGCTCGCCGGCCCGCACCTCACCCACGATTTCCAGCTCACCGGGAAGATCGATGGCACGCACGGCGTATCCATCGCGCACCGAGCGCGAAAGCGCGGGAGAATCGCGGTCCGCCGCCACGTCTTCCGCCAGAACGCGCCCGGCTGCCACCGACAGGTGTACCCTTTCGACAGCCGGCAACCGGCGCGCGCCGCGTACATGGGAAAGTACACTGTTGCGCGCTTCGGTGAACGTTAGCGTTGGCACACCGCTATTCTACCGCCCGCACCGGCGGCGAAGACCGCCGGCGTTACGTAGCACAGGCATCCTTGCCTGTGTCCGGTTTTTCGCCAACCCCCCAGCCCTCTACAATAGAAGGAAATGTTGCTGAAACTACTCGTAGCAGCTTTTTTCGCGGCCATGCTCCTCGGCGCGGATCTCCCTCAAAAAGTTTTCCCCTACGCCTACACCCAGGAAGATCTGCCCAACGGTCTGCGCGTGGTCACTGTCCCCACAGACTATCCCAACATCGTCGCCACCTACATCGTCGTCCAGACCGGTTCGCGCAATGAAATCGAAGCCGGCCACACCGGGTTCGCCCACCTGTTCGAGCACCTGATGTTCCGCGGCACCGAGAAATATCCGCCCGCCAAGTATGAAGCCACGCTCAAACAAATCGGCGCCTCGTCGAACGCCTTCACCACCGACGATTTCACCTGCTACCACACCACCTTTTCGAAGGAGGACCTCGAAACCGTCCTGGCTATGGAGTCCGACCGGTTTCGCACCCTGAAATATGCCGAACCCGAATTCAAGACCGAGACTCTGGCCGTGCTGGGCGAATACAACAAGAACAGCACCAACCCCGAACGCAAACTCGATGAGGTAATTGCAGACACAGCCTTCGACCGGCACACCTACAAGCACACCACCATGGGCTTCCTGAAAGATGTTCAGGATATGCCCAATCAGTACGAGTACAGCCTGCGCTTCTTCGACCGCTACTACCGCCCCGAGTACACCACCATCATCGTGGTCGGCGACGTGAAGCCAAAGGCCGTGCGTGAGCTGGTCGACAAGTACTGGGGCCAGTGGAAGCACGGCAGCTACCAGCCCGACATCCCGCGCGAACCGGTGCAGGACGCGCCGCGCACTAATCACGTGGATTGGCCATCGCCGACGCTGCCGATCCTGACCGTCTCCTACAAAGTTCCTGCCTACACGGACACGGCCAAGGACACGGCCGCGCTCGAAGCGCTATCATTTCTGGCATTTTCCCCGACTTCGGACCTGTATCAAAAACTGGTGGTTCAAGAGCAGAAGGTGGACCAGCTTTTCGCCGACAATCCGTTCCACGTCGATCCCACTTTGTTCGGCATCGAGGCCCGCGTGAAGAAGGCCGGTGACGTGGACTATGTGCGCAACCAGATCCTGGACACGGTCAAGACCCTGCGCGACACTCCCGTGGACGCCGCGCGGCTGGACTCGGTGCGCAATCATCTGCGCTACCAACTGGCGCTGCGCATGGACAACAGCGATACCATTGCCAACATTCTGGCCCGCTACGTAGCGTTGCGGCGCACACCCGATACGATCGACAAATTCTACGCGCAGCTCGGGCAACTCACGCCCGCCGACATTCAGCAGGCTGCTGCCAAATACCTCACCGAAAACGGCAGGACCATCGTGACGCTTACCGGTCCAGGGGGCGGCAAATGAAGCTCGTGGTGACTCTGCTTTTCACCGCCGTCGTGGCAATGGCCCAGATGCGCGTCATGGCGCTGCCCAGCAAATCGCCGCTGGTGACGCTGCGCATCGTGTTCACGGCCGGTTCGGCAGTCGACCCGCCGGAACAGCCCGGCGCCGCTTACCTCACCGCCATGATGTTGTCCCGCGGCGGCACCAAGGATCTGACCTACCGCCAGGTGGTGGACGCCCTGTTTCCCATGGCGGCGTCCGTCAATGCCCAGGTGGATAAAGAAATGGTCACCTTCTCGGGCGCCACCCACACCGACAATCTGGAGGCGTACTACAAGCTGCTGCGCGACATGCTACTTGAGCCGGGTTGGCGCGCCGAAGATTTCCAGCGCGTGAAAGACGACGCCATCAATTCGCTGCGCGTGAATCTGCGCGCCAACAACGATGAGGAGCTCGGCAAGGAGGTTCTCGAACAGAACCTCTACCAGGGCACGCCCTACGAGCACTACTCCACCGGCACGGTTTCCTCTCTCCAGAAAATGACTCTGGAAGACGTGCAGCACTTCTACCACGCGCACTACAGTCAGGCGAACCTGATCCTCGGCATCGCCGGGGGTTACACGCCGGCATTTCTCGAGCGTGTGAAGAAGGATTTTCGCGCCCTGCCGGATGGCGAAGGGTTTCGGCTGCGCGAGAAACCGTTGGTCGCCATTGGGCGCAACCGCGCTCTGATCGTCGATAAGGATACGCGCTCGGTAGCCTTTTCCATTGGGTATCCGACGCTGGTGACGCGCGCCAGCCCGGACTATGCGGCGCTGCTGCTGGCCAGTTCCTATCTCGGCCAGCACCGCTCCAGTAACGGGAGGCTCTACGAACGCATGCGCGAGATGCGCGGTCTCAACTACGGCGACTACGCCTATATCGAATACTTCCCGCGCGGCATGTTCCAGTTCGAGCCCAGTCCCAACCTGGCGCGCCATTTCCAGACCTTCCAGATCTGGATCCGGCCGGTGGAGCCGCCGACCGCGAAATTCGCGCTCCGGCTAGCGCTCTATGAGCTCGACAAACTGTACCGGGAGGGCATCCCCGAGGATGGGTTCGAGCACACGCGCAACTTTTTGACGAAGTATGTCAACATCCTCACCAGCACCAAGTCGGCAGAACTTGGTTATGCCATCGATAGCCTTTATTATGGGATTCCCAACTACAACCAATACCTCAAGGCGCGTCTGGCCAAGCTGACGCGAGACGACGTGAACCGCGCCATCAAGCAGTACCTGCGGCCTGAACGGCTGGTGATCGCGGCGGTGGCCAAGGATGGAGCAAATTTGAAGATGCAACTGACCGGCGACCAGCCCTCTCCCATGACGTACAACTCGCCCAAGCCCGCTGAGATTGTGGAAGAGGACCGGGTGGTGGAGAAGTTCCCATTGCACCTGGCTGCAGAAGATGTGCAGGTGGTGCCGGCGGATCAGGTATTCGAGTAGGTGGGGCAGGGCCATGCCCTGCCGAAGCCGGCGACAAGATCGCCAGCGCTACGTAACGTCGGCGGTGGATACGCCCGTTCCGGGTCTTCGCCGCCGGTCAGACGTCTCCTTGCATCGAAATATCCAAATTCCTTCAGCACGGTCCCGTGAAGTATGCGGAAGATAGACGGGTTTCCCAAAACCTGCCAAAATTAGTCTAAAACTCCTGATGCAAAAGTACCGTACCGATAGTACAATTCCTAACAAAGGAGCGCAGAAAGGTATGCCGGCGCCCAATCCGCATCCAGACCACCGGCAACTCCGGCAACGGCTCGAAGAGCAACTGCTGGCGGAAGTGAAACAGGCGGAGCTCGAATTCCAGAACGCCCCTCCAGATCAGAAAGAGGCGGTGGCGGAGCGCTATCGCCAAGCCTTACGACGGTTCAACGATTTGATCCTCGATCGCAAGCCGCCGGGATCGTCGACGGAGCCGTAAAAATTCTTGTAGCACAGGCATCCCTGCCTGTGTCCGGTTTTTACCAACCCACTAATCTTCCGCCACCGAGCGCTTAGCCAGCTCACCGAACAAAGGCAGCGCATACGTCTCATCGTGGGCCGTCTTCACGATCATGAATACGGACATGATCAGCAGCCCCAGTTCAATGAGACCATGGACGGGCGCGTTCGGAACCATCAGCATCATGGGCCTGACCACCCAACTGTTCAACAGCCACGCGACGAATAAATACAGGCCTTGAAAGGCGTGGAAGCGCACCGTGCGGTCCTGCCGGTACCGCTGCGATGCCAGCACGATAATGGAGGCGATCCAGCCCAGGCCCGGAATGTAGCAGCAAATGGATGCGGTGCGCGGCGTGATGTGCGCAAAGGCGTCCGCGGCGGGATGGAGGAAGTCCACGGGTTGGCGAGCCCCGCAGCGCGCGCAGTAGGCGTCCCGGCCGTCCACCTGGTTTCCGCATTGGCTGCAAAAGGGCATCTATTCATACATACGGTATTCCGGCGGCGAGTGTTCACGCAACTGAAAAGGGGGCGTGGTAACATCATCGCCATGCGCCCGCTCTCCCGCTGCCTGCTGCTGCTGGTCTGCGCTACCGCGTTGCCGGCGGCCAAGAACCTGGAGGTCTATTTCATCGACGTGGAGGGCGGTCAATCCACCCTGTTTGTTTCGCCGTCAGGGGAAACCATGCTCATGGACACGGGGTATGGGGGATTCAACGGCCGCGATCCGGGCCGCGTCCTTGCCGCCGCCAAGGTAGCGGGGGTCAAAAAGATCGATTACCTGGTGATCAGCCACTACCATAAGGATCACGTGGGCGGCCTTTGGGATGTCTCGGAAAAGCTACCCATCCGCAACTTCATCGATCACGGACCCAATACGGAGGATGACAAAGACTCCAAGGTTCGCTTTAACATGTACAGCTCAATTAGCGCAAAAGGCACGCGTACCACGGTCAAACCCGGCGATACCATTCCCATCAAAGGCCTGGACGTGAAGGTACTGGCGGGTGCGGGAGAGACTTTGGCGGCGCCGCTCCCGGGCGCCGGCCAGCCCAACCCGGAGTGCGTCAGCTACCAGCCCGATCCGGACGAAGAGGTCAGTGAAAACCAGCGCTCGCTTGGCCTGCTGATCACCTTCGGCAGTTTTCGCATTCTCGACCTGGGCGATCTTACCAGCAGCCGGGAACACGACCTGGTGTGTCCCGCGAACAAGATCGGAACCGTGGACGTGGTGGTTGCCTCTCACCACATGGGCGCTGCCGCCAATACCGTGCAGCTCGTGCATGCGATTCGTCCCAAGGTGGCCATCAGCGACAACGGTCCCCGCAAGGGCGGCAAGCCGGCGGCTTGGCAAACCCTGCATGACACGCGTGGCCTGCTGGATATCTGGCAACTGCACTATGCCATTGGGGCGGGGAAGGGCCACAATTCCGCGGACACATTCCTGGCCAATGTGGACGAGATCTGCGAGGGCAAGTGGCTGCGCTTGACGGCCGATAAAGATGGGTCGTTTACAGTGCTCAACAGCCGGAACAAGTACGAGAAGACATACCGGCAAGACTAAAACGATTTGGCCGCTGATGAACGCAGATGAACGCGGATGGAACAAATTTAGGTTTCTTTGTTTTCTGATCCGCGTTCATCTGCGTTCATCGGCGGCTAATTATTCTTTCGGCATCGCAAACGCCAGCAGCACGTTCCCCGGCATTCCGTTGCGTACGCCGATATAACCTGAGGGAACGAACAGCGTGCCGCCCGCCACCGTGGGCCCGGCTGCGCCGATCGAGCCGCCCTTAGCCTCCACGCCGTTCACCGTCTTGAATTCCTGGACGGTGTTGTATTCCCAAATCACCTTCCCATTCGCGGCTGACAAAGCGCGCAGCACCCCGTCCCATCCGCCTGAGAAAATTGCGCCGGAAATGGCCGCGAGCGGGCCCTCCTGTCCAGGATGCTGGGCCAACGCGGGCGCCGGTTCCAGGGGCGTGAACCATTTGCGCTCGCCATCCCGCAGTTGCACTGCGGCGATACCACCGGGTCCCAGCCCGAAGTAGGCGTTCTGCTCATCGGCGGAACCGCCCCACACGATCTTGCCGCCGAATTCGGTGGTGTTGCCGACCAGCGCGGTCTTCCACACCACCGCGCCCTGGCGGTCGACGTCGTGCGCCCATACGTTGCCGCTCTTCTGTCCGGCCACCAGAATGGTGCGGCCGTCAGACAGCGTCTTCAGAATCGGTGAAGCGCCAAAATCGTGATCGGGGCCGAGGTTCTTAGGGCAATTTTCGGGATTCGTTTTGGCCGTGCAGCCCACTAACCAGACATCGTTTTCGGTGTCCTGCTTCGACCACAAGATCTTCCCGGTATCGAGATCGAACGCCATGATGGCGTCGCTGGTGCTGGCCGCAGGCTCCGTGAAGGCGTCGCCAGTTCCCACGTAAAGCGCCCGCCGCTTGAGATCGATGGTGGGTGAATTCCAAACTCCCGCGCCCGCCGGCGCCCACCGCTGCAGTCCATCGGAATTCTTGCCCGCAGGTTTGGGTTCTGCCGCGATCGTGTACGTCTTCCAGATCTGTCGTCCCGAAGCGGCATCGAGCGCGACCACGCTGCCTCGAAAGCTGCAGCATTCGTACTTCCTCATCGCGGCGCCTTCCTCACCCGAAGCGACCGGAATATACACGCGTCCCTCGGCCACCTTGGGCGCGCCCGTGATCCGCGCCAAAGGGTGGGGATCGACGTGCGACTTCCACAGCAGCTCGCCCGTGGTAGCATCCACGGCGTAGGCGTTGGCCTTGAGGTCTCCGAAAAACGCGGCGTAGCGCGCCGGCCCGCTGCGTTCCACAGTGATGGCGGTGCGCACTCCCGCCTCCGCCTGATATGTCCAGTAGAGGCACCCCGTGGCGGCATCGAGAGAATAAATAGCGCCCGTATCGACGCCGATGAACACGCGCCCACCGACCACTGACGGCTGCCCCAAAACCGAGCGCACGCCCGGAAATCCGAAGGCCCATTTCAGCTTCAATTTCGTAATCTGATCGGCCGGCAACTGCGCCGTCTTGGCCGGCTGAAAGCGGGCATTGGAGGCGTCGACGCCCCAGCCGTTCCAGGCCGGACTAGCAGACGGATCGCCGAATCGCGAGCCTGTGGGACAAGGGTTGGATTGGGCCAGCAGCGGGCCCGCCAGCGCACATAGAAGTAACAGCTTCGCCAACATAAGAATGAGTGTCTGATTGTATCGTAGTAAGGTGCGAGAAATGTCCGGCCGCAAATCCACGCCCGAGGAGATCCGACGGCGCTTCGATGCCGATGTCGAACGTTTCTCCAACCTCGATACCGGACAATCCGCCACCATCGATGCGCCGCTTTCGCTGGAGCTCATCGCCCGCGCAGCGAGCGGCGTCCACCCGGACGCGGCCGCGCTCCTCGATATCGGTTGCGGGGCGGGGAATTACACGCTGAAGCTTTTGCAACACCTTCCTTTGCGCTCCGTCACGTTGATCGATCTCAGCCGCCCTATGCTCGATCGCGCCGTCGCGCGCATCCACCAGGCGGCTCCCGCCTTAGCCGTCACCGCGGTTCAGGGCGATATTCGCGAGACGCCGCTAGCGGCCGAGACTTTCGACGTGGTGGTCGCGGCCGCCACCCTGCACCACTTGCGTGAGGACCACGAGTGGCAGCGCGTCTTCGCCGCAGTGTATCGAGCGCTGGTGCCCGGCGGCGGGTTCTGGATCTCCGACTTCGTGGCGCACCAGGTTCCCGCCGTGCAGGATTTGATGTGGCAGCGCTATGGCGATTACCTCGTCTCGCTCCAAGGTCCTGCCTACCGCGACCGCGTCTTTGCTTACGTCGAGGCAGAAGACACTCCTCGTCCGCTCGCCTGGCAACTGGAGCTTTTGGCGCGCACCGGCTTCCGATCCGTGGAGGTGCTCCACAAGAACAGTTGCTTTGCCGCTTTCGGAGCTATTAAATAGCGCGGTCACGGCACTGCGCAAGATTTTGAAGTCGAATTACCTCAAATAGTTGGCGCGGAAATGGCAAGTTTGGCTAGAGGTTTCGTATGCGCGCGGGTGCATGCTGAAGGCAAGGGTCGAGTCAAACCGGGCAAAATGCCCGCAATTACGGAATTAACCCGTTTGTTTTCAGTTAAAAACCGGGCATTTCGCCCATCTTTATGAAAAACTCCATCGAAAAGCCGGATGCCAACCTGGATCGCTGGTTGGGTCGGCGCGAAGCATTCGGCCTGATCGCCGGCCGCTGTTCCGCCGCCGAGGTGGAAAGTCTCCGCCGCATCCACGACGAACGACTCTATCGCGGCCGCGCGCGGACCTGGGAGGAGTTCTGTTCGCAAATCGGCGTAAGCCGCCGCAACGCCGAACGCAGCATTCGCCATCTGGAAGAATTCGGTCCGTCGTTTTTTCACCTCGCTCAACTGACCCACCTCAAGCCCGAAGAATATCGCGCGATCGCTTCGCATGTCACCGAGGAGGGAGTCCATCTCGAGGGCGAAGTAATCGCACTCCTCCCGGAGAACACGGGAAGAGTCACATCCGCCGTCGCCAAACTGCTGGGGCAGGGCCAGCCTCCAGCTGGGAAGCCCGCGGTCTCGTCTTTCGCGTTGGCCCTAAAACGCTGCCAGGCGGCTACGCAATCGCTGGACAAGTTGCCGGAGCTGCAACCGGCGCAGAAGCTGCAACTCGCGGCGGTGCTGGTGGACATGCGCGAGAAGGCCCAGGCGCTGGGAGTACCGTTGCTGTCGTGGTAGAGCGGTGAGTCGGCTTAGGTGCTGGCGAAGTCGATTCGCCGCTGTCGATCGTTAGCGCGGAGAGGCAGCCCAGATCCAGCTCTGGCGGTTGCGTCCTATTCGGCCATTTTCCGCTAACCCATTCACGGGCGGAACGCGCTTCGCGACGGCGCAACCGACTGGAAAGACGGAACCTCAGGCGTGATACTGGTGTCTATAGGAACGGCGAAAGCATGCGGACACCCGCTCGGTTCGACAAGGCAATAATGAAAAACGTTCTTGCTGACCGGAAGCTGAGAATCATATTGCCGTTGGCTCAGATGGTGTTGGTCGTGCTGCTCTTGCGGCTGTCATTTTTGTACGATGTCGCTACACGATACGACGACAGCCCCGGAGTGCATCCGGCCTTCATCCTGCTGCTGCTCGTCAATTTCCCTGTGAGTGTTCCTCTCAAGTTACTTCTATATGGCCGATTACCGCCCCTCTGGTTCGACACCGTCTTCGTCGTCATGGTCGGGGTGCTCTGGTCTGGGGTCGCATCATGCGTACTGGTCTATCGGAAGCGGCAGGCTGTATTTCCACCTGATCGAGCATGGCTCCGAGTGTCCGCCGATCTGCTTTTGATTACGATGGGTATCTTTCTTGTGTGGGTAGTCGCAGAAGAGCTAAGAGACTATCCATTCATGCTCTCTCCATCTCATTTGGGAGGATGGTTATGGTTCGCCTCGGTTTGCATATCAGCGCTCCTGTGGTCTGTTGGTTCCGTACTCGTCTTCGGCTATGACCTCGGCAACTGTGTTCGCCACCGTTGCAGCGCAAGCAAAACCGCGGCGTTACGCTAGTGGGCACGCCTTCGATACCGCCGTTCTCGTGCGACGCCTTAGTTCCATCCTCCAGTCAATTTCCTCGAAGGTCGCGTTAGCGGAAGCTGCATTCTTGGACGTTCCGCCGCAACCGAGCGCGACAATAATGTATATGATTGTGAAGCGAAGACCTTAGTGGGCCAGGAAGAAACGGATGCCTAGTCGGAATGTGTGGATCCTGATTGTTTTGGCAGCAGCGCCGGCGTTCGTCCACGCCCAGTGGCTTAACCATCGCACTCCCGGCATTCCGAGAACCCCGGACGGCAAGCCGAACCTTTCCGCGCGGGCACCCCGCGCAGCGGATGGAAGACCCAACCTCTCGGGGCTCTGGCAAACCGAAAGTGCCCCAGCGGAAATGCTGGAGCGGTTGGTCCCACCGGACACCAATGGCGCAGGTGAAGTACCGATGTCGCAGTACTTCATCAATATCCTGTCCGATTTCAAACCCGAGGCGGCGCCCATTCGGCCGGCCGCGGCCGCTTTATTCCTGCAGCGCTCGAAAACCTTCAGCAGCGAATCTCCGCTTTCTCACTGTCTGCCCGAAGGCATGCCGTTGGTAGAGATGGCGCCGGCTCCTTACAAGATCGTCCAAACGCCTGGACTGACGTTGATGCTCTATGAGAGAGATACAACCTTCCGCCAGGTGTATACCGACGGGCGAAAGTTACCCGACGATCCTCAACCGTCGTGGCTGGGGTACTCTGTCGGCAAATGGGACGGCGATTCGCTGGTGGTCGACTCGTCCGGCTTCAACGACCGAGGATGGTTGGATGCGCGTGGGCACACACATAGCGACGCGCTACGCCTGACCGAGCGATTCCACCGCTTGGACTTCGGCCACATGGAAGTGCAGCTGACCATTGACGATCCCAAAACTTATTCCAGGCCATTCACTATCCACCTGAAGCAGCGCCTGATACCAGACAGCGATCTGCTGGAATATTATTGCGCTGAAAACGAGACCGACAGACCTCATATCGACGCCCGGTAAGCCGTTCGCAAAAGTGAACGGACCCGAGCGCGGAGGCCCCGGCCCCCAAGGGCCTCGGCAAACTCGGTCCCAACCGCCGCTTCCAGAACGCATTTCTCATGCGGCCTGCTGGTTCACTTCGGGCTCCGGTCGTACGATATCGATCTTGCCTTTAAAGTAGGCCCCGTCCTCCAGGACAATCCGGGCCGCTTTGATATCGCCCACCAGCGTTGCACCCTTGCGGATATCGATGCGTTCGCAGCACTCGACGTTCCCTTGGACGGTTCCCTGGACATCGAGTTCACGGACCTGCACGTTGGCGTACAGCACACCGTTGGGCCCGATCGTCAGCTTCTGGTCCAGCGCTTCCACTGTACCTTGGACAAAGCCCTCGATAAACAGATCGTTGCTGCTGTAGATCTCTCCTACGATTTTGACGCCCTTGCCAATAGTGGCCGTGCACTTGCTTGACGAGTCAGACTCGGTTTTCCCCGCCGATGTCGTAAGCGTCGGTTTAGTCTTCACTTCATTCGGATTCGATAGTTCGCCCGCTTGGGCAGTCCCTGCCGCCGATGGGTCGAATGACCTCGGGAGCTCCTCTTCCGGTCGTTTATTCCACATTTGCCATTCCTCCTGAACTAGTTTGAAACTTAGAATCTAGCCCGAACCTTGGGGGCCGTAAGCTCATAATGTGGCGGAAGGGTTTAGAAGAAAAGTACCAGAGGTTCCGTACGGGGTCTGGATAGTAACTGCAAAAATCGCATGACGCCGCCGGAGGTGCTCGAATCAGGCGCGGGGAATGCCGCGCCGATTCTAAAGGGTCGCGGTGATGGTCTGGCAGCGGTGGGGCATGCCTTTAGCTTGCCCGGTTGGCTCGGACAGGGCAAGCTAAAGCATGCCCCACCACAGGTATCAGCTGCGGGCGCGGCTGGCAGTCCTAATTTAGATGTACCGACCTTGAGGACAAGCTCCCAGATTGGGCCTCGTCTGCGATCCGGAGCTTGCCTTTGTCGATGCCGGGAATCCTCCGAGCCGTCGAGGAGGGTCGTTCGGGAACCACAAGATTGGAAAATTGGTCTTAGCCTCGTGAATATTAACTGCGTCAGCCACCGTCCCAGGTTGGTCCAGTCTGTGGACTAAGTCAAACCTCGGGTGCCCGTTGGTACACTGCTATCCTCCGTGGACTATTCCCGCCGCCCTCCGCGGCTGTAACCTCTTGGACAGCCATGAAATGGTCTACTTCTCTGCTGCTTCTTGCTTGCGCCGCTCCGGCGTATTGCACCGATACCACCGACCTGCTGCAAATGGTGCCGCCTGACGCCAAGATCGTGTTCGGCGCGCACATCCACGCCGTGCTCGATTCGTCGCTGGCGCGTGGCATCACCGCGCAAATGCACCTCACCAGCACCGACGTGCCCAAGCTCGTGCCGGTCTTTGGATTCGACCCGCTGACCGACCTGGACGAGGTTCTCTTCGCCTCCAGCGGCGAGGGGGAGAATCCTCCGACGCTACTCCTGGCCCGCGGAAAATTCGACCTGACCCAGTTGACCTCCAAGGGCAAGCTGTATCACGGAGTCAGGCTTATCGTGACGGTATCGAAGACCGAGGAGAGCGGATTCGCTTTTCTGGATGAATCGACGGTGATGATGGGCGACTTGGCGGAAGTCAAAGCGGCCATCGATCGGCGCGTCTCCAAGCGAGCCTACGACTCGGTGCGCTATGCCCAACTGGCCGAATACCGCGATAAGTATGCGGTGTGGGGTGTCGCCGACCGTCCTTCCAGTCTGGTTAAGAAACTGCCGGCATACACCGCGGCGCCCGCGCTCGATGCCATCGACCATATTCAGTTCGGCGTGGCCTTCACCAAAGGCCTGCAGATCATGGCGGAGTTGCACCCGCGCTCGAGCGACGATGTGGCTCCCTTGACCGAGTCTCTAAAGTTGATCGAAAGCATGGTGAAAGCGTCGCGCCCGTCTCTGGACGACGGCACCTCCATCGGCATCGAGACCGCGGACAACGGGACCATGAAACTTTCGCTGGCCGTTTCCGAAGAACAACTGGCGAAAGCCATACAGAACCAGAAGCCGGCGGAAGTTGCGGTGACCGCCTCTACCGAGCCGGTGCATAAGGAAACCGCCAACCGCAAGGTTCGGACACCGGCCCCGGTGGACCACAGCCAGGACGGTGGCACTACGGTATTCACGCTGCCGGGCCGCCGCTAGGTCGGGAATTAACTCGTAAGCCGTTCTCTTTCATACGGGTAGGAGCGGTCGCATTTCGACCCTGGGAATGCTCCGTTCAACCGCTCCACCTGCCCGTACAACCAATAAATTCAACAGTTTAATGCCAATCGATACCGGCTTGGCCCAGCGTTGCCTATACTGACCTGAAGAGCGCACGTGCCGTTACGGGTATTGGTGCGCCAAGGATTCATAGTTAGAGCGAAATCGCTGGGTACTCAGGTTCGCCACCGAGGAGTCGGACGAGAAATGCACAAGCCTATTAAATACGCGGAAAAGACCTTGGCCGTGGCCGCCAACATGGCCTGGAACGTATTCGATAAGTTAAACCAGATTAAGCAGAACCCCGGCTTCACGCCGGCCTGGTCGGACAAGCCGCTGCTCAAGTCGTGGGAGAAAACCAAGCCGCCTCTCGGCTGGCCGCGCGAGACCGATTCGTTGTGCCCCCGCTGCATTCCGGAAGTCCGCAAGGAGATCCTCGACGGCAAGACGCCTCTCGATGTGCTCTATACCCAGAAGCCGGGCGAGATCAAGGCGCAGGTGATCGAACGCGACGGCAAGATCCTGATGGTGAAGGATTGCCCCATCCACGGCCATTTCGAAGACGTGATGGCCATCGACCTGGCGTTTTTCAAACACCTCGAGGACGTTTTCCCGGGCCGCGACATCCGCGCGCACAACGATTCCACTCTGCACAAGCATGGCACCAGCACCATCACGCACGGGCGCGGTTCGGTGCTCACCATCGACCTGACGAACCGCTGCAACATGATGTGCGACCCCTGCTTCATGGATGCCAACCAAGTGGGTTTCGTACACGAGTTGAGCTGGGAAGACATCAAGACGCTGCTCGATAACGCCGTGACGATTAAGCCCAAGCGCCAGATGTCCGTGCAATTCTCGGGCGGCGAGCCGACGCTTTCTCCGTTCTTCCTGGAAGCGGTGAGCTATGCGCGCGAGGTGGGTTACACGTCCGTACAGGCCGCCACCAACGGAATTGAGTTTGCCAAAAGCGCCGAGTTCTGCAAGAAGGCCGCCGATGCGGGTTTGCGCTACGCGTACCTGCAATTCGACGGCATCGGCAACGCCGCCAATTCGCACCGCGCCGTCGGCAACCTGTTCGACGTGAAATTGCGGGCGATCGAGAATCTGTATTCGAACGGTGTGGACATCGTCCCCGTCATCACCCTGGTGAACGGCATCAACAACGAGCAGGTGGGGCGCATCATTCAGTTTGCGCTGGATAATCCCAAGAAAATTCCGTTCCTATCGTTCCAGCCGGTATCGTTCACCGGCCGTGATGAGGCTGTCACGGACGAACGCCGCATGGCGCAGCGCTATACGCTGTCGCACCTGGCGCACGACGTGAAAAACCAGATGGGGCTGGGCGTTCCGGAGCGCGACTGGTTCCCGATTTCCTTCATTTCGACCTTCTCCGATTGGAGCGACCTGGTGCACGGCCCCTCGTATGGCTGGGGTCAATTGAGCTGCGGCTGCCACCCGAATTGCGGCGTGGGCATGGCCGTGATGGTGGATAAGGAGACTGGAGAGAGAGCGCCGGTCACTGCTTTCATCAACGCCGATCGGCTGGCTCGGGACGTGGCCCGCATTAACGATGCGGCTCGCGGAAAGTGGCTGTCGATTATCGGCATGGGTCTGGCCGCCGCGCGTAACTACGATCCGTTCCAATCACCTAAACACTTTAAGCTAAGCGATTGGTTTAAGAAGCTCGACAAGACCTTCGGCGCTACCGGCAAGAGCTACGGCAAGGTGGGCAAGGACCGGACTATGGAGGACATCGAGACGCGCCGCCGCGACCGGTGGAACTTCCTGTTCATCGCCGGCATGTGGTTCCAGGATCTGTTCAATTACGATTTCCGCCGAACCGAGCAGTGCATCATTCCTTACGCCACTCAAGAGGGCGAGATTTCCTTCTGCGCGTACAACACTGGCGTGGGCTGGCGCAACATCATCGAGAAGATGCACATGACCGCCACGCTCACCAAGTGGTATGAGGAAAAGGGCCGGCATGAAATCTTCGCCGGCAACAAGCAGGTTCCGCTGACGGTCAAGGACCACTCGCTGGTGCTGCGGGACGGGATCGTGACCACGGAAGTGCAGCACGATCTGGACCGCTTGGGCATCGCCAAGACGGCCCGCGAAGAGAAGGTCCGCGCACGCGACGCCAAGCTGAAGCAGTCGGCCGAGGACGCGCGCATGGCGAAACTTTACCGCGAGCAGGTTTTGAAAGAGCAGCCGGGTCCGGAGTTGGTGCAAATTGGCGGCATGGTCCCGGCGCCGCCCAAGGCCGCCGAAGAGCGGGAAGAAGTGGGCAGCTTCGGCGATTAGTTTCCGCGTCCCCTTGTGAAGTGAAGAGGCCGTCGGGGTAAACCAGCGGCCTTTTTATGTTTAACCCCGTTACTGCTCCTGGAGTCCGTACTCCAATACCCAACCCTCCGAGCCCGCGAGTGGGCCACCGAGTATGCGCACCCGGTCCAGGAGGAACGGGCCTGGACTCCCTACTTTCGGCGGAGGTATAGCATTCACATCTACAAGTTGATCTTCGTTGCACCCGCGACGTTCCAGACTCTCGACATAGGTTCCCCTACGAAGGAGAAAGGCGCGTGATGAAGCCAGGTCTTTGGGACCGCAGAGAAACCTTACGTCCGCCGAAAACGCTAACCCCGTCGGATCGATTACTGTTCGGACTCTCTCCCACCTCTCGAGTCTAGAGTTCTCGAACTTCCGCAACAACGATGTGAACAGGCAGAAGAGTGCGAAACCGGCGATGGTCACAATCGCGGCCTTTGAAGCGGAACGTAGTCGGCTTACCCTCTCATCCCGGTGACTCCTGCCCGTGAAAAACATCCCTACCGAATATCCAGCCGCCGAACACATCGGCAGGGTAAAGAGATAAACGCCCAGTCCCTCGTTGCCAGCGGTCGCGAAGAAGTACTCCGGTAGCCATGGAATGGACTGTTGATGAAGTAGCTGCCGGATGGTGTCGGGCACTATGACCATAACCGGCAATATCCAAATCCACCGCCCGCTCGGCACGAACGAGGGTTTCAGGCGGGCGACAATCCAACCAATAAAAGGAGCGACAAAAAGGCACACGAGTGCTTCGTATCCGCCGAAGAACTTGCCTGACGAATGCTCGCCGCTGAACCCGAGCTTGGAAAATACAGTGGAAAAAGGAATGCTCGCAATCAAGACGACGGGATAGGAAAAGAGCAGTTGCAGGAAATACCGAAGAACCCACGGCAGGATGAGGAGCCCCGGTTGGTCGCCCGTTTCGAACACTTGACTCCATTCTAAGCCGACGCGCGGAATGATGTTGCTGTTTCCACCCGTCACTCCACGGCGCCCTCAGAGGCTTTGTCCGCTGGTAACATCGGAACATGTCCTCGCTCCTCGAGAAAGCGCTGGAAAAAGTCGGTGCTCTGCCTCCGGATGAGCAGGACGCGATCGCGGCGGAGATTCTCGCGTCGCTGGCGGACGAAGAAGGCTGGAAGAAGCGCTTTGCTGCGAAACGCGATGTGATCCGAAGGATGGCGCGAGAAGCCCTAGACGAAGACGAGATCGACGAGACGCTACCGTTAGATTGACCGAGACGGCGCCTGCCGGGCTCGTTGCGCCAAGTAGTGCTGGTCAAGCGACTGGCGGATGAGCGTCTTGATGACCGCCTGCCGGCTGATGTTCAGGTCCTGCGCGGTCCGATCCAGTTCCTCCAACATACTTGCCGTGAGGTCCACATTCACGCGCTGAATCGGCTGGACCATGCGGCCCTGGCCCTTGAAGAAACCAGAGACGTCCTTTCCTTGATCGGCTAACCGCGCGATCGCTTCCGCCGAAACGGGCTTGGCGGGTTTACGAGTTTTCTTCATATATACGGCCTTCCTCGCTCGTCGACTTCCACAATGTGACCAGATGCAGAATCTCGCCTAGTTCGTCCTCACGAAACTCGAAGATGACGGAGTACAAATGGTCACCTACCCACCCGATTGCCAGATACTGTTCGGGAACATCGGATCGTCGGTCGAGCCAGTAAGGCTGGGAGAACAACTGCTGCGCTTCCTCAAACCCAATGCCACGCTGGGGATTCGCTCTGAGGCGCTTGCTCTTTCGAGCGTCCAAACTGAAGCGCATAGAGTGGTATGACTGTTATACCACATTGGTAAGCGGGTGTGGGGACTTGGGCCTCTAGAGTTGCAGGCCTGTATCGCCCGGGTTATACCCAAACCAATAGGGCCTTGATGACGCCTCACGACTGATCGTAACCTTTACAGTGTGCCGGTCGACAAATTTCTGCGGGGCATCTCCCGATTCCAAAAGCGCGTTTATCCGGAGCATCAGGATCTTTTTGAGAAGCTGGCCTTGGGGCAGTCCCCGGACGCGCTGTTCATCACCTGTGCCGATTCGCGAATCGACCCTTGCCTGTTAACCCAAACCAAACCGGGCGAGCTATTCATTTGTCGGGTGATTGGCAATGTGGTGCCGCCTTACCCCGATGCGATTGGCGGTGTGTCGGCCACCATCGAATATGCGGTGGGCGTGCTGCGGGTGCCGGAGGTGATCGTCTGTGGCCACACCGATTGCGGTGTCATGAGAGGAGCGCTCAATCCCGAGGCGCTCGCAGCTTATCCCAACGTTACGGCCTGGTTGCGATATGCGAAGGTGGAACACCGCGAAGCAAAACCGACTGCTGAGTTTCTTCTGGCGCTAACCGAAGATAATGTGGTCGCACAATTGAAGAACCTGCGCTCCCATCCTACCGTTGCGGCCCGACTGGAACAAGGCGATCTTGCCCTGCATGGTTGGGTCTATCACATCGGTCCCGGCACGGTGACAGCTTATAACGAAACAAGCCAAAGCTTCGAGTCCACGGTTTCGCCGTAGCGGCTGCGCGAACAGGGGAATGGTCAGAGGGAAGATTAGTTGGCGGTCGGCATTTTTTCAGCTTTGTCGATGACCACCACATCCAGCATCGCCTTGCTGCGCACCAGCCTCAAACCAAGTTGCTGCTGGATGGCGGCAGCAAGGTCCGGCCCGGGTTCGCTGGCGTCGACAGGGGCGGCGGCCGGTCCGGGCCCAGGCGGTCCCGGCGGTGGAAGCGGAAGCCCGACTGGTTGATCGATCACGTAATCGATAGTGTAATCGTATTTGCCGGACAGGCCAGTCTTATCCAAAACGGGACGGTTGAGCACGTTCGTGAACGTGGCCGTCAATTGGGAGATCGGCTGCGCCTTAGCGACCATGTGGACGCTCGCCCCGTTTTCGCGCGGAGAGATCGTATTCACTTGGCCGGGGCTCGCGAGGCCGCCATTGTTATCCCGTTGAGGCGGGCCGGGCGGCAGCGGTGTAGCCGGATCCCAAGCCATCTCTTTCAGCTTGGACCCGCCCTTGTCGACGACCAGCTCCTCCACTTGGAACTCCTTGGATTCGTGGTGCAGGACCACGCCGAACCTTTCGGCCAGCAACTTCTGCCACATCAGATTGACCTGCTCTTTGGTCACGCCTGCCGGGACCTTGGCGACGATATCGTATCTTTCGGTGTTCAGCCAGGCCGGGCCAGTCACCTGGTAAGTCTTCACGTCATACGCCGTCATGAGAAGGGCTCTCAGGGTGGCGTAGGACCATGTAATCAGGCCGGGGTCAGGAGTCCCAGGACCGCCGCGCGGTGGTCCAAGGTGGACTCCTCCGTTGGGAGGAATGGGGGCGAACGGCTTGACCGACGCCACTTCAAACGTCAGGCTTGGCGCGGGCTGACCGAGGGCGAGTCCGCAAGCAAGAACGGTTATCCCGGCGCTCCACAGTACTCGTCGCATTTCGTTAGTGGGACGCGCGGCGTGTCCAAAAAGTTTTGGCTTTTTGGCCGGACGTTTGCCAGGTGACCCTGCGGCCAGATTGATCCTCTAGAGTTGCAGGACCGTGCGCAGGCCTTCCTCTACAGACCGCTGCAGACGCGGCGATAGCGTGCCGGCGTGCTCCGTTAGGAAACTGCGGTCGAGGGTCAAGAGTTGCGAGACATTCACGACTGAGTCGCGGGGGAGGCCCACCGAACGCGCTGGCAACTGAACATTTCCTGGGGCTTCGGCGAGTTCCACATGGCTGGTGATCGCGGCTACGATGGCCGTTTGAATCCGGCTGAAATTGAAGGAGTCTGCTTGGACCACCAGCACCGCGCGCCTGTGCCCAGGTTCGGAGCGGCGAGGTACGGGGAGATCCGCCCACCAGATTTCACCTCGCTGAATTTCGCTCACCTCTACCAAGCGTCCTTTTCGAGCGACTTCAGTTGGGCGCGGTGCAATCCGGAATCCACTTTCGCCCGGTGCAGCGAATACACGTCGTTCAGGCGTTCCGTGATCGCGCTTCCATCCTGCCGCTTGAGAAACTCCGCTATCGCTTTGGCGTACAACTCGCTTCTCGAAACTCGAAGGCGACGGGCACTTGATTCCGCCTGCCGGAAGAGATCGTCAGGCATCGAGACGGAGGTCTTCATGTTCGAAGAATAACCCGAGTTGGTTGCCCTGCCGTCTCTGCTGCGCTAACTTGGGCTTGTATGGCAATGGCCCAAGTTCGGCGGGTGCTGCCGTTCGTCTCTATCGCCGTGTTCCTGGGTCTCCTTTATGATGGCTGGATCTTCTACTCGCGGTGGAATGATAGCCGGCAAGTCGAAGAAAAGCGCGCTGAAAAGGAAGCGCAGGCCGCCCAGCAGACCCTCGATCGAATCGGCGGCGATGAGCTCAAGATCCTCAACTTTTACGCAAGACCCGCAGTCATCCGACGCGGCCACGAGGCGAATGTCTGCTATAGCGTGGTGAACGCGAAGAGCCTCCGCATGGACCCGCCGGATGGAGACGTGTACCCGGCCCTGAGCCACTGCGTGCAGATTTCTCCGCACAAGACTACGGAGTACAAGCTAATTGCGGGAGACGATGCGGGACACACGGTGACCCAGAGCTTGACTGTCCACGTCCAGCCGTGAGAGATCCCTCTGGGCAGCGCACGGCGCTGCCCCACGGTGCTACTTCGCTAGCGGTCGCTTCCGCACCGGCGCGGCGCAGGGGGTGGTCTTGAGTTCTTCGATTTTGGCCGTCTCCACTTCCATGGTCAGCAGGAATGGGGTCTTGTTGAATGCCACCGGTGCACCGGCCCAGTGAAACTCCGCGTTCGCCCCGGGCTTTCCGGGAAGAGGCTTGTCTAGCTTCAGGACGATCTCTGCTTGCAGCGGCTGTTGCGCGTCCGGCAGCGGCACCGCTACGAACAGCTCTTTCGGCCGGCATGCGGGCTTGGCTTCCACCAGCACGCCACGCAACCCCTGCACCTCGGTGCCTTGGAGATTGGACGCGAAGTATTGCTCGCCGTTGGTGTCGGCTAGCGCGCCTTTGATCTTCATCCACAGCGCCAGTTGGGGATTGCTCTTCTCGAATTCGGCCTGTTTCTCGTCGGCGATCTCTGTCACCGATTTAATGTGGAATCTGGCCGGCGGCAGGGGCGATTTCGCCGCCAGTTCCTTGAGTTGGCGCAGAGCCTCCGGATCCTTACCGTGGTATTGCTCGAACACCTTTTCCAGAAACGACGCGATGGTGGCTTGCCTGGCGGGGTCAGTGGCCACGGCACGGGCAAATTCATAGATGGCCGCGGATGCTTTCTCCGGCTGTGTCTTGTAGAGACACAATTCCGCTCGGCCCAGAGAGTAAGCCGCATCGCTGCTTTCGGGGTTGTCTCCGAGCGCTCGGGTGAGAGCTGGCTCGGCAGCGGCGCAATCGTTCTTTTGCATGGCCTGCGTGCCCGGCAGCAGCGCGAGGTAGAGGAGCGACGATTTCGCGGCGGTCTGCAACTGGCCGCGAACCTGGGTCCAGGCATCGTCGGTGAGCGCTTCCGGTTTCTTGTCGTATGCCATTAGTTGGCGGGCGGCCTTGCCGGCGGTGGCCATTTCTTCGGGCGTCGGCGAGGGTAATTGCTGGATAGCGGTGGCCGTGGTGAAGAGCAGCTTGACGACGTTGGCGGGGTCTCCCAGCGCGGTTTCTGGATCTTGGCGTGCGACCAGGTCGCCGGCCGCGTCGATGGCTTTCGCCGGTTGTTTCGCGGCGGCGTACGATTGCACGTACAGGAGTTGGCGGTCATCTCGGTAGTCGGAAGTCGGATAGTTCTTTTGCCAGATATCGAGATCGGTCAGGGCTTTGGTGAAATCGGTGGCAGCGATGTCTTTGGTGACGGCGTCGTAGATCTGGTATTCGGCCTGGTTCTGATACTTCTTGGCGGTTTGGGCCAGGGCGGCGGCGGCGATCAGGCACAGTAACAGCGAGAACTTCGAAAATGAATGCACATTGGCCTCCTGCCGTACCGGCGACAAGATCGCCGGCGTTACGTAACGCCGGCGGTCTTCGCCGCCGGTGGGTTTCTTAGCTGGCTACTTAACGACTTCGAACGACACCTCATCCACCCACACCCTGGTTAGCAGGCCGACGGCGATCACGCCGAAGTTGATGAAAGTCGCATCGCGATCCACCTTGCCCTCGATTTCGAACCTCGTCCATGCGGCGGAGCGTATGGGCCGGTCGCTCATGTTGTCAAAGAATCCGCTCTGGCGATTGGCCCGGTCCACGCTCAGCAACATTTGGGCTCGCCCATCGGAATCGAACGCTTCTACTTTCAGCCAGGCTCGGAAGCGAACGGTGTTGCCTCGGTAGGCCGCCGCGCTGAAGCTTTGCATCAGGCTGGCGACCGGAGTGGGCGCGTTGGCCGGCACCAGCACCACCGCGCAACCGATCGCGCTGCGGCAGCCGCGGCGTCGCAGCTCGGCCATGTAATCGGCGTCTTTGGGCAGCGAGGGCACGGTCCAACCCGGCGGCGCTTTCCCTACCGCGCCTTCATCGAACTTCAGGTTCCGCGGGCCGGGCAGCGGGCTATCCCATCCGGCCAACTCACGGCGAGCTTGGGAAGCAACTTCGGCCTGATCGCCATACTGCTCGATGAGGCGCGCGTAAGTCGCATGCGCCTCCGCGCGCTGGCCAAGCTTGCGCTCGCACTGGCCCATCTGGTAGAGAACACGGGCGGCCACTTCCCTGGAGCTGGCTGGCTCGGCCAGGATGGTTTTGTATTGCTCCATGGCGCCCGTTACGTCCCCCAATACAATCTCGCGGTGAATGGCCGATTCCAGTTGCATCTCGGGATCGACCGGACGCTCGGTGGCCAGCAGTGCCAACGCTGCCATCAGTAACGGCGCCGCGCCTACGGCGATCGGGATCTTGCGCATTCTCCGGGTAGACCGGTAAGAAAACCGGACACAGGCCAGGAGGCCTGTGCTACCAATCCACAGCTTACGCGGCCAAGGTGGAAACATCGTCCTGGAATGGTCACGTTTCGGTAATATTTCAACCATCAAAGCGGTATCCCAGGCCGCGCACGTTCCGCAGGTAGCGCGGGTTGGCGGGGTCGGGCTCGATCTTCTTGCGCAGGTTGGCGATATGGTTGTCCACGATGCGGTCGGAGGCGAACGTGTCCGGGCCCCAGGCGCCCTCCAGCAGGCGCTCGCGGCTCAGCACGCGGCCGCGCGCGCGAATGAACAGCGCCAGCAGCTTGAATTCGAGCGGCGTCAGCTCGATCGCCTGGCCGTTGCGCCGCAGCTCGCCGCGCTGGAAATCCACTTCTACGTCGCCAAACGCGTAGCAATCCAGTTCTGCGTTTGCGTCCGGGCCGGCGCGGCGCAACAGGGCCTTGATGCGTGCACGGAGCTCGCGCGTGCCGAAGGGCTTGGTCACATAGTCGTCCGCCCCCAATTCCAAGGCCATCACCTTTTCGGCTTCCTGAGTTTTTGCGGTCAGCACCAGGATCGGCGTCCGCAAGCCCTGGCGGCGCAGCTCGCGGCACACTTCGAAGCCGTCTTTGCCGGGCAGCATGATATCGAGCAGGATGAGGTCGAAGCTGCCCTCTTTGGCGCGGCGCGAAGCGGTCACGCCATCGGCCACGGTTTCCACTTGGTAGCCCTCCATCTGGAGATCGTCTTCTAAGCCAAGCGCGATGCCCGGCTCGTCCTCCACCACCAGAATCCGCGTCATGCTCGCACCGCCGCCGGCAGAAGCATGGTGAAGGTGCTGCCCTGGCCTGGTTGGCTGGCCACCAGGATCTCGCCGCCGTGCGCCGCCACAATATCGCGCACGATGGCCAGGCCCACGCCGGAACCTTTCACATTAGCTGCCGCCGCCGCGCTGCCGCGCACAAACTTGCGAAAGATGGTTTTCTTTTCGGATTCCGCGATGCCCGGTCCCTGATCTCTGACTCGGATGGCTACGTACTGCTTTTCCACGCCCCACTCAACCCACACCGTAGGCCGTTCGGGCGAGTACTTGATGGCGTTGTCCACGAGGTTCCGCAGCGCCACCGAGATGGCTTCGGGGTCGGCCTCGATCGCGCATGCCTCGTCGGAGCCCTCCATCCGGATATGCCGTCCCTGGACCGCGGCCTGCGTCTCAAACTCCGCGACTACGCGGTGCACCAAATCGGAGGTATCCACTTCTTCGAAATGGTACAGGCGCGCGCCCGCTTCCATCCGGCCGAAATTCAGTAACGCCTCCACCAGTCGCTGCAGCCGCGAGGTTTCGTGCACTAGCGTGTCGTAATACATTTGCCGCCGCTCGGCTGAGGGTACGCGCCCCAGCGCCAGGATCTCAGACAACTGGCGCATGGCAGTGAGCGGCGACCGAAACTCGTGCGAAACGGCGGCGACAAAGTCCGATTGCATGCGCGAAACCTCGATCTCGCGGCGAATGGCGCGCGCGATGAAGTAGGTTCCGAGAACCAGGAACACCACCATGACGACGACGACGAGCAGCAGGAAGCGCTGCGAGGCAAACAAAGACAGGCCGGGCGCTTCGGGCGATGCGCTGACGTAGAGGGTCCAGGGGATCTGACTTTCCGCAGCCGTGCGAACCGCGACATGACCCGCGCCTCTGCGGCCGGCCAGCATGCGACCTTCGGCATCGGCCGCGGCGTAGAAGATCCCTTTGCCCGCGGAGATGTGTTGGAAGATGGAAGCTGGCCGGGCGATCCAGACGGCTTGCCGCTCTCCCGCGCCGCGCCACAAAAGAAAGAGCGGCTGGTCGCCGACCCATACGGTCTCTTGCTGGCGCGCCTGGGGATCGCGTTGTCTTCCCTGCCACGCCAGGCCGGCGGCTTCGGAGAACGCCATCGCCTCCGCGGGAGGTTGCGCGACACCGCCGGCCAGGCGCGCAGCTTCCGACCAGTAGAATTCGAACTGTCCGCGGGTCAAGCGCCAGCGGCCGTGCAACAGGTCTTGCTGCAAGGCTTCCGCCGCGGTTCGGCTGTTGGACAGCTGGGCGGCAGAGCTGCGGCCCACCAGCTCCGCCGGCGCTCCCGCTACGCTGACGCCGGCGAGGGCAGCTAGCTTCTCATAGACGGCGCGACTTTCTTCAGGCCGGTTTAGTTTGCGTAGCACGCGGCCAATCCGCAACAGTGCCCCGGCTCGCGTGGCCGCGTCGCCGGATGCCGCGAGCCGCTCATACACCGGCAGCGCCTTGGCCGGCAGGGCCTGCTGAAATTCGGATGCCTCGGCTTCGTCGAAGGCCGAAAGATTCGTTTCCAGGGCAGGGAACGCAGAAGGATCGTATAGCAGCCGGTCCGCGGGCGTTGCCGTCAGACTGTTTTCGGTCAGAACGAGCAGCAATCCTTCCGGGGGTTCGCGGCCGGCAGGTGGGGCCGACGCCCATGCGCCCAGGCGTTCGCCGGTCTCTGCCAGCGTGCCGCGCAAAGTTGCCGCGATCCGGTCGGCGGCCTGATCCAGGCGCTCCTGCAGGCGCTGCGCTTCCACCGCCCGCTGCTGATCGAGCAGTTTCCAGCCGAACCACCCTAAGGCCGACACCGACACTAGCGTAAGCAGAAATAGGATCAGGAGCAGCGTTCGAGGCGGTTTGAGCCACTCTCTTAGTGGCGGCATGCTACCCACGATTGTACACGCGGGCGCTGTAACAAAACTGTCATCTGGATTTAGTAAGGTTGAATCCATGGATAAACTCGAAATCCGGTCCGCTCAAAGTGCGAGCGGCGCCACGGTGATGTCGCTGATTGGCCCTGTGACGCTCAACACGCTGTTTGAATTCCAGGACGCGCTGCGAAAGGAGCAATCCGGCGGGCTGATCATCGTGCTGACGGATGTTCCGTACATGGATTCAGCCGGCCTCGGAGCGATTCTTAGCGCGTATGCGTCCTGCCAGCGGCACAAGAGGAAGTTTGCGCTGGCCGGCATCTCGGAGCGGGTCATGGCGCTGTTGCGAATGACGAAGGTCGATGGGCTGGTGCCCCGGTACGACACGGTGGAAGCCGTCGAGAAGGACTGGGGCGCGACGGCTCAGAGCGCGTAGCCTGCAACGAATTTTTGGCCTGCAAAGTCCTGTTCGTAATGGCTCGCTTCGTTGCTATTCCGCCGGGCGAGCCCACAGCTTTCTTAACGGGATCGTCATCGTAAAATAACATTCCTTAAGTAGTCTGAGTCCTTCAACTCTCGGATAAAAGTTGGGTTCTGTGTGGTGCGCACGTGTGTAGCGTCGCCAGAAATCCGTCGATAGGGAGTTGACGAGGTTGATTTCTGCCGAGAAAAGGATCTATGAACAAGCTACGACGCTTTAGTCTTGCATTAGCCTGTGTAGCCCTAGTTTCAACCGCGTGGGCTGCGGATAATTCGCAGCCGCAGGGAGCCGACGGGAATAGCCAGTCGACGGAACTGCAGCAGCTAAAGGCGCAACTCGAACAGCAGCAGAAACAGATCGAACAGCTTCGCACTACGTTGGAAGCCCAGCAAAAACTGCTGGAGAAAGCGCAGAGCACGCCGGCGGAAGCGCCGGCAGCGCCCGCGGAAGCACAGGCGGCGCCAGAACCAGACCACAAAGCGCCCAATTTAGGCGATGTCGCTTCGACCGTGCCGATCATTCCGCGCGGAGTCGCTCCGGCTCCCACGGCGAGTCCGCTTCCACTTCCAGCGCCAGCGCCACAATCGGCGCAGGATCAAGTCCCCAATTCACCGCTGCAACTACAGCTTGGGGGTTCGACAATTACGCCGGTGGGGTTCATGGACTTGACGAATACGTACCGCAGCACCAACTCGGGCGCTAGCTTGGCCACCAACTTCGGCAGCATCCCCTACAACAACACCACGGGTGGCCGGCTGACCGAAGATAAGTTCAGCGCGCAGAACTCCCGCATTGGATTTCGCGTGGATAACACCTATAAAGACATTCACACGTTGGGATACTTCGAGGGTGACTTTGTGGGCGGCTATGGCAACGGTGCTTTCAACACGCAGGTGACCAGCAACAGCCAGTTGTTCCGGATTCGTCTGTACTGGGTCGATTTGCGGAAAGACAAGATCGAGTTTCTGGCCGGACAGTCCTGGAGCATGATGACCCCCAACCGTAACGGGATTTCGGCATTGCCGGGCGACCTGTTCTACGGACAAGAGTTCGACGTGAACTACCTGAACGGTCTGACGTGGGGCCGGGTTCCGGGACTGCGGTTCCTGTATCATCCCACCAAGACCGTCACGTTCGGCATTTCGGCCGAAAACTCCACTCAATACTTCGGAGGCTCGGGAGGTGGCGGCGTTCCGACGCTGCCGGCAGCTCTGACGGGCCTGACCTCGAGCGAACTCGATGCTAACGTGGCCAACGGCATCGCGCTTCCCAACGTGATGCCCGACATTATCGCCAAGCTCGCGATTCAGCCCAATAGCCACATCCATTTCGAAATCGCGGGTGTGACGGATCGGGCCAAAATCTTCAATACCTCTGCTTATCCAGCCCTCGGCGCACAGCAGTATTTCAGCAAGCAAGGCGGCGGAGTCTCCGCCAACGGGAATTTTGAGGTGGTCAAGAATTTCCGGCTGATCACCAATAATTTCTGGAGCGACGGCGCCGGCCGATACATGTTTGGCGTGGCGCCGGATTTCATCGTCAGGGCCAATGGCGACATATCGCTGATTCACTCCGGCTCGACCTTGGATGGATTTGAAGCGCGAGTGGGAAAGACGCAGATTTATGGCTATTACGGCGGGATCTACATTGGACGAGATACGGCCCTGGATGCCAACGGCACTTCGCTGATTGGCTACGGCTACCATGGATCGGCCAACGGCCAGAACAAGACGACGCAGGAAGGCACGATCGGCATCACGCAGACCTTCTTCAGCGATCCCAAGTACGGAGCCGTATCCATGTACCTCGACTACGCCTATTTCTTCCGCGATCCGTGGTATGTGGCAGCCGGAGCGCCTAGGAATGCGCACGAAAACGCGGTCTGGTTCGACCTGCGCTACACGCTTCCGGGCAGCGCACCCACGATCGGGTACTAAGCGCGCAGCACGCACCGTGAGCTTCTGTGGGGCAGACGATCGGTTTCCGTCGTCTGCCCCACAGCCTTTTAGGCAGTGACAAAACAGATCTATCGGGCGCCCACTTCCGACTTTTCCACGCCCGCCAGCTCAGTGGCGTAACGTTTCAAGTCGGCCGGCAGAACCGTGACGATGTCCTTCTCCATGTCCTCGCCCGTCTCCACGAGGTAACAAAGGTGCATGGCCGCGATGCGGGCGCACCACGGATCGTCCATGCTGCGGCCGGTCTCGCGGCTCACGCGCTGCAAATCCGCGTGCGGGAGTGCGATGGTCTTCTCGGTGCGCTCCCCATTGTCATCCACCAGCACGAATTTCACGTCCACCGTATCGGAGTGCCGCGTGGAGATGGCCGTCTGTAGCCACTTCATGAAGACCTGAAACTTGCGGCCGAACGGGTCCGGCCCTGCTTCGAACTCACGGAAATTGAGAATCATCGGTGCAGTTACCATCATACGTCGATACTATGAAAACGTGACAACAGGGCTGGTGCTTTCGGCCGGGGGCATGTACGCTGCCTGGGAGGTGGGCGTGTGGAAAGCGCTAGCGCCGCATATTCGCCCCGACCTGATCGTGGGAGCTTCCGCGGGCGCTTTAAACGGATGGGCCATTGCCGGCGGCGCGACGCCCGATGAATTGGCTTGTGTATGGCTGGACCGATCGCTGGAGACGTTTCGTGTCTTCCATGGGGAGTCGCTCTGCCGGCAGGCGCGCGAACTGGCGTCGCGCTTCCAGCCGCGGATCCCTTTTGGCTTGACGATCGTCGAAGCGCGCCGCATGCGCGTGCGGCTGGTACGTGATGGCGAGGTCACCTGGCAGCACCTGGCGGCGACGTGTTCGATCCCGTTTTTCTTCCCGCCGGTCGCCATCGAGGGCCGCAGCTACGTGGATGGTGGTTTGCTGGGCGCGTTGCCGGTATGGGCTGCGGAAGAAATGGGCGCCACCAGGGCGATCGCCGTGAATTGTCTCCACGGATTGCCGTTCCGGATGCTTCGGGCGTTGCTGCGGCCCCGCCAAGCTAGCAATGCACTCAAGGTTGTCACGATTCAACCCTCCGAGCGGCTAGGCTCGCTGCGCTCGGCTCTCGTCTGGGCTCAGCCGACTATCGAACGCTGGATTCAACTGGGCGAGCGAGATGGGAAGGCTGCGTTGCCATTGATTGGGTAGAAGACAGGCACCGGCGACAAGATCGCCAGCGCTACATAACGCTGGCGGTCTTTGCCGCCGGTGCAGTCTCAATGCACGCTGATCGTAGTCGTCGTCTGGCTGCTTACCGACCCCACCGTGAGCACCAGAGGAACCGCCCCGGTTAGGCCGCTGGGGATGAGCGCTTCCACCTGCATGACGCCCTGCACCGATCCGAACGCCGTGCCGGCATAGAGCACTCTGGCTGTCTGGCCGCCGATCGTCAGGCTCACCGGCAGTTGCGGGGTGCGGATGATCCGGTCGTTGACCACGCCGTCCTCTCCGGGCGGATAAGTTGGGCCCTGGCCGGTTGCGTACAAGGTGATGACAGTGCCGGCGCTGGCCGGGTTGGTGGTCCCGTTAACCGTTCCATCCGCGTTGATCGCCACGGCCTGGCCGGAGCCGGTGAAGTTGAGCGTGAAGATGCCAGGCGCCGAGAGCGCCACGGGCACCGTAAGGGTTGCGGTCTGGCCGCGGTATGTCACCACCAGGTCGGCGGAGAAGAAGCCGCCCAGCTCATAAGGCACCAAAACGCTGGTCTGCGAGGCCGACGTGTAGAGAATCGGAGCCGGCCAACCGTTGAAGGTGACCGACACGCCAGCCAGCGACGCGCTCACGGCTCCGCTGGTCGGAAGCGCGGCCGAGGCCGTGGGCGATGGCCCGATGGTGAGGCCCGTCAGGACCACAACCTCACCGGGCGCAATCGGCCCGGGAAGCTGGCTGGCGCCGTTCTGTATGCCCAGGATCGCCGCCGGAGGTGCAAGGCTGCCGAAAAGTCCATGTGACTCTCCGCCGGGGCCGGCCGTGAAGTAGAGAGTGTTCTTATCTCCGCCGCTACCGCCGTTACCGAAGATCAGCGCCCACAGGCCATCGATGACAATCGGATTCCCGTTGGCGTCCTGGAGCGTTCCGAGCATGGCGCCGGTGGTGGGATTGAACGCGTTGATCTTGCCGTCACCGAAATTGCCCACCAGCAGGTCACCGGCAAAAGCCCCGAACGTGGAGGGCGCAATCGCTAAGCCCCATGGAGAATTCAGTGGACCGTTCGAGACGAGGTGCGTTATCAGATTGCCATTGAAATCGAATACGGCGAGAAAACCGTTTCCCGGCCCCGCCACGTCGTCATGCAGCGCGTTGTCCGGCATTGCGTAAGTCACATATAATTTGCCGCCCAGAGCCCAGATATTGAAAGGCGCGAAATTGGCCGGTACGTTGGTATCGACGAACCCTCCGGCGAGGGTAGTCGGCGTGAACGTAGCGTTGAACACGTCGATCTTGTTGGCCCTGAAATTGGCAGCGTACAGCGTCGGCCCACCGGCGCTGGTGCCGATTGCCAGGCCCTTATATACTGCTCCCGGAGAGTTGTTGACCATCACGGAAGCGGCGGCGCCGCCGTTCCAGGCGGTGATGGTGCCGTCTTCGGTGGCAAAGATGAAACTGGCCGGCTTCCCGTTGGCGAGCACGAATCCGGTGGTGTTGTTTTGGACCTGCCCGCTGGGATCGCCCGTACCCGCGGTGCCCGGCACCGTAACGACGAGCGGGGTGATGGCCCCGGAGCCGTTATATATGGTGGCTTTTCCGGTGCCATTATCGGAGATCCAGAAAGGGCTCGCCCCACTTTCGGAAACGCCCCACGGGTTGACCAGGTTAGGATCTGTAACATCGGCGATTCCCGGCGTATCTGCCACCAGGTTGTGTTGTAAGTAAACGTTGGCGCCCGCCGCGAAAACGGACATCCCAGTTAGTAACAATAGACAAGCAATCCGGCTAGCTCGACGCATCATCGCCTCCCAAGAAAGGCGATTATAGCCCCGGAAAACCTGGACAATCTGTAAACAGTTTGAGGGGGATTACGAAAACGTCGATCAAGCTTAACCAGACACAGGCCAGGAGGCCTGTGCCACGTGCCACAGGCCTCCCGGCCTGTGTCTGGTTTTCAGCGCCGCCAGACGAACGCGCCGTTTACAAGTGTTGCCACGGGGCCTCCCTGAAAGGTCCGGCCGTGGAACGGCGAGTTACGGCTACGCGAGAAAGATTGATTCACATCGTAGGTCCAGGGCGCGTTGGTGCTGAGAATTGTCACGTCAGCGGGCGCACCCGGCGCTAGCGTTCCGCGGCCCTGGCGGATCACTGCCTCGGGTCCCGTGGTGAACAGCTCCACCAGGCGGCTCAGGCCGATCTTGCCGGAATCCACCAGTAACTCCAACGCGAGCGAGACGGCGGTTTCCAGTCCAATAATGCCGAAGGGACAGCTCTCGAACTCCTGCATCTTCTCGCTGCCGGGATGGGGCGCGTGGTCGGTTGCGATGGCAGTGATGGTGCCGGCCACGATCCCGTTCACCACCGCACCCGCATCGCAGTGGGACCGCAACGGCGGCTTCATTTTGTAGTTGCTGTCGTAAGGCAGCATCTGGTCGTCGGTGAGAGCGAAATGGTGGGGGGTGGCTTCGCACGTGACCGCCAGCCCGCGCCGCCGCGCGAACTCCACCATGGCGACGGCATTCTCGGTGGAGATATGGGCCACGTGATACCGCGCTCCCGTGAGTTGCGCCAGCACCAGGTCGCGGGCTACCATCACGTCTTCGGAAGCCGAAGGAATCCCGCGCAGCCCCCAGCGTACCGAGTGCAGGCCTTCATGCATGTCGCCACCGGCGCTGAGGTTGAGATCTTCGCAGTGGTCGATCACGGGCAGGCCGTACGATCGCGCGAACTCCATGGCGCGGCGCATCACGCGGGAATTCATCACCGGCCGGCCGTCGTCGGAGACAGCCACGGCGCCGGCGGCTTTCATACCCCCGATCGCCGACAGTTCCTCACCCAGGCTGCCTTTGGTGATGGCGCCGATGGGAAAGACATTCACGACCGCGAAGCGGCGCGCGCGCTCCACGATGTAGCTGGTGACGGTGGCGCTATCGTTCACCGGCTTGGTGTTGGGCATGCAGCAGATGGAAGTGAAGCCTCCGGCCGCCGCAGCTCGCGATCCGCTCTCGATGGTTTCGGCGTGCTCGAAGCCCGGTTCGCGCAGGTGCACGTGCAGATCGATGAAGCCAGGCGCTACCACCATCCCGCTGGCATCGAAGACTTCGGCGCCGGCCACCGACAAGTCAGGCGCCACACCCGCGATTTTTCCTTCGGCTATCAGCACATCCGCCACGAAGTCGGCCCGCGAGGCCGGATCGATCACGCGCCCGTTCTTGATGACGATCGGCATATGCTACCCGATCACCCTTTCCAGTACCGCCATACGCACGGCGACGCCGTTTTCCACCTGGTTCAATATGACCGAGCGCTGGAAATCCGCGACCTCGGAGGAGAGCTCGCGGCCGCGATTGATGGGGCCGGGATGCATCACGATGCACTCGGGCTTGGCCAGGTCCAGGTGCTCCAGGCGAAGACCGTAGAATTGGAAATACTCGCTGGCGGGAAACGAGGCCTCGTGCTGCCGCTCGAGCTGCACGCGCAGCATCATGATGACGTCGGCGTCGCGGATGGCTTCGCGGATATCGGTCGTCAGCTTGACGCCCGCAGCCAGTTGCGCCAGCTCCACCGGTAGCAGGGAAGCCGGACCGCACAATACAATCTCCGCACCGAACCGCGAGAGCAGGTGGACGTTGGAACGCGCCACGCGGCTGTGCGCAATGTCGCCAATGATGGCAACGCGTATGCCTTCGAGCGTGCCACGCCGGTCGAGTATGGTGCGCGCATCGAGCAGCGCCTGCGTGGGATGCTCGTGGGTGCCATCGCCCGCATTGATAATGGGCGTGGGCAGGTAGCGTGATAGAAAATGGGGAGCGCCGGATGCCGCGTGGCGCATGACAATCGCATCGGGCCGCATGGCCGCCAGCGTGTTCAAAGTATCCACCAGCGATTCGCCTTTAGAGACGCTGGAGGAAGAGGCGGTGATAGAGACCGCGTCCGCCCCCATGCGCTTGGCGGCGATTTCAAAGCTGGTGCGGGTGCGCGTGGAAGCCTCGTAAAAGAGGTTCACAATCATCTTCCCGCGCAGCGTATCGAGCTTCTTCAAAGACTGACTCTGCAGGGGCTGAAAATCTTTAGCGCGGGAAAGAATAGCTTCGATCTCTGTTCGATCGAGCTCTTCGATTCCGAGCAATCCCGCAGGCATGACTAGGCCACTTCGCTGGCGGCCACCTTTTCCACCAGAAGAACTTTCTCCATTCCGTCGATCTCCTGGAACTTCACTTCAATTATTTCGATGTCGGTGGTCTGGACCACGCGCCCCACGAACCGCGCCTCCACCGGCAGCTCGCGATGGCCGCGGTCGATCAACACCAGCAATTGCACGCGCGAGGGACGGCCGTGGTCGAAAAGCGCATCCAGCGCGGCGCGCACCGTACGCCCGGTGTAGAGCACATCGTCCATCAAGATGATGTCCTTGCCCTGCACGGAAAAGGCAATCTCAGTGGAGCTGACGACGGGTTTGATGTCGACGGTGGTGAGATCGTCGCGATAGAGATTGATGTCGAGAATCCCAACGGGAATCTTGCGATTTTCGAGAGCCTCGATCTTCTTCGCCAGGCGCTGCGCGATGGGCACGCCACGGCGGCGAATTCCGATGAAGGCGAGCTGATCGAGGTCGCGCGTGTTCTCCAGGATCTCGTGCGCCAGACGGATCAGCGTTCTGTCAATTTCCGACGCGCTCATGATCTGGGATTTTTCGCGCGTGAGGGCCATGGGGTGTAAGGAACAGGGTAGCACGCGCGCGAGTGCCAGAAAAAGTAGAATGGAGGCGGGTTCATGATGCGCCCGATTCTTCTTCTCACCCTCGCCAGTTCGCTGCTGGCCGCACCGGCACCGCTCGCCCTCGTTCGGCCGATCATTTCGGACTCGGAGGGAGGAGCAGCTTTTCCCAAGGGCACCGACTACGTCCCGGGAGAAACGCTGTTCTTCAGTTGCCGAATCTCCGGCTTTCGTCAGACCGAGGATGAAAAAATCCATCTCACCTACTCCGTGGAAGTCTTCGATCCGGCGGGAGTCGCCCTTGTGGAGGCCTACAAGAATGACATCATGGACGAGGTGACTCCGCAGGACAAGGAGTGGCTGCCGAAGATCCAGACGGAAATCCCGATCCCTACGCTGATCGCGTCCGGCACGTATAGCATCGTGGTGAAGGCGGAAGACCTGGTGGGGAAAGCCACCACACAACTGACGGTACCGTTTCAGGTGCGCGCCCGCCACGTCGATCCCAGCGATACGCTGATTGCCCGGAACTTCGGGTTCCTGCGCTCCGAAGACGACGAGCATCCTCTCCAAAAAGCCGCCTACCGCCCTGGCGACACGGTTTGGGCGCGATTCGACATCATTGGATTCCGCTATGGTCCGAAGAATCAGATCGATGTCGGATACGTGGTTTCGATTCTAGATGGCTCCGGTACGGTGCTGTGGACTCAACCGGACGCCACAACCGAGCAGTCCGAATCGTTCTATCCCAAGCGATACATTTCGGCAGCTCTGTCGATTAATACTCAGAAAGATACCAAGCCTGGAACATATGCCATCGGTGTTCAGGTGAAGGACGGCGTGGGCAACCAGACCTACGAAACAAAAGAAACGTTCACGGTCGAGTAGGGACTCGCCGGCAAAGTGTCACAGGAACTTTCCTGCCGCTTCCAGTGTCGAATCGGTGAGGGATTCGATATGGCAATGTCGTTCGGTAAGTCGGGCAAGACACGGGCAGAGATTAATCTGACGCCGATGATTGACGTCCTGTTGGTGTTAATCATCATTTTCATGGTCATCACGCCGCGCACAACGGGGCTGGACGCGTTGCTGCCCTCGCCAGCGCCCGATTCGGCGCACTCGGCGGTTCCTGACGGCGTCGTCATCACGGTGCTCGGTGACGGGACCGTACGTCTCAATGACGAGCCGCTCGATCGGACGCTGCTCCATGAGCGCCTGTTGCGAATCTTTGGAACGCGTGCCAATAGCGTTGTCTTCATACGCGGCGAGAAGGATCTCGATTTTGGACAAGTGGCTGAGGTAATCGATATCACCAAGGGTGCCGGTGTAGATCGAGTTGGCTTGATGATACGATGACCGCAGGGCGACGAATTTTACAAACTTCGCGCTTCACTTAGGCGTCTGATTAGTAGCACAGGCCTCCCGGCCTGTGTTCGGTTTTCCTTAGTTGCTGACAAGGAGTCATATGTCCCCACTTCGGTCACTCGTGCTAACGGCTTTGATGCTCACGCCCGCCGGCGCCTTCGGCATCCACTCCCTAATCGGCCTGGAATTGGACCCCGCACAAACTACCGTGGAGTACAAACTGGGTGCGGTGCCGCACACGGTTGAAGGAACGTTCGCGCTCAAGCGCGGTCGCATTGGTATCGATCCGGAAAGCGGCAAGGCCTCGGGGGAACTGGTGGTGGACGCCGCCAGCGGGCAGAGCGGCAATGATTCGCGCGATCGGAACATGCACAAGAACGTGCTGGAGAGCGACCGGTATCCGGAAATCGTCTTTCGTCCCGACCGCGTGGAGGGGAAGGTCGTGCCGCAGGCCCGGTCACAAGTTCAACTTCACGGCACGTTCACCTTCCACGGTGCGGACCATGAAATGACGGTTCCCGTGGATATCGAAATCGCCAATGGCCGCTATAGCGCCACCGCGCATTTCCAGATTCCTTACGTGAAATGGGGGATGAAGAATCCCAGCACGTTCGTGTTGCGCGTTAGTGATAAGGTGGATTTAACCGTCCACACCGTGCCACGAGTGGGGATGGGGCAGTTCTAAAGCGGAGAAGCCGGCCCCACGATGTGACTGGGGTCCTGATTGTTCTCCTGGCAGATATATTCCATGATCTCGGCCTTAGGGTCAAGGCGATTCTTGCCAACCAGCGTGAACGGCTTGGTGTAAGCGCCGGGATCGTCGATGGTCACTTCTTCGACTAACGTCCCGAGATCGGTCCGCGTATAGCGTTCGATGACGTGGAGTTGGTTGGTGTGTGGGTGGCCGGCGAAGTCAAACCAGAACAGCTCATTGAACCCGATGGTATCGATGACGAGCGTATCGCCTTCCCAATGACCGATGGAATCTCCATACCAGGTCGGGTCCAGGTCTTTGGGATGCTGGCGGCCGTCCATGAAAATCTGCCGGTAGCTATGGATATTGCCTTCGAAGAGGAAGAAGAGGCGCCCGGGCGCTTGCGCGATGGTCCAGGGATAGGGCGCCTGCCGCGGCACGCCGGTGGGCAGGCAATTGGCTTCCGGATCTTGACCCGCCTTGCGCGACTTCATCAGCTTTTCCGCTTCGGGCTTCATGGAGATCGTGTCGCCGGGCTTCAGGATGCGGGAGATGTTGCCGACGAAACCGTTGTCGGGTCGCCAGACGCCGGAGAAATCGACCTTACCATCGGGCAGGCGCGGCGTTGGACCTTTAGGAAAAGCGGGCCCACGCCCGCGGCCCGGAGGATCGGGGATGCTTCCACCCGGGGCCGGCAACGCGGGCGCTTGCGCCCACAGCGAGCACGCAGTCAATACAAGAGCAGCCAGTCCCTTATTCACGAGAACCTCCCTCTGACACAACCCCCGCTCCCTCACGGTCGCGGTTCAGTAAGGCATGTTCGAGCGTTCCACGCGGTGTTACCGAACCGCGACCGTCAGGGAGTGGGGGTTCAGCCATCCAGCATACTACGTCCGGTCACTGTGTCTCGGCAGCCTTACTCAACGCCGTCCGCCCCGCGCGCTGGCGGAGCACGCCGAACACCAGCCATGCCGCTCCCGCCGCGACCACCATCAGCATGAGCCAGCGGATCGCGCCTGCCAGGAACGCAGCGTTGATGGCAGGCCACGTGAACGAGAATTGGCGCAGACGGTCGGCACGCTCGGTCATCCAATGCCAGCCGGTGTGAGCCACCAATGCCGACAAGATGATGGTGCCCATTCGCTCTTCCACACCGTATCGGAAGAGAAGTTGGAGCGCCGGAATCAACAACAGCAGCACCAGGAGCTGCCCTAACTCCACACCCACGTTGAACGACAGCAGCGAAGTTAGTAAGTGCGACCCGGCGAATTGGAGCGTTTCCCGCAGTGCGAATGAGAAGCCGAAACCGTGAATCAGACCGAAGCCGAACGCGATCATCCAGCGGCGCTTCGTCGCTGCACCCACGATGTTCTCCAGGGCCATGTACACGATCGAAACGGCGATCAGGGTTTCAATGAGCGGCGGAAACCATAGGAACCCCGGCGCCAGATCGTAGGCCGAGGCGATCAGCGTGATCGAATGCGCCACGGTGAACGCTGTCACCACGGGGATGAGCGCGCGCAAGCTGCGCAACGGGATCACGAGGCACAGCAGGAACAGCAGGTGATCGGTGCCATCCAGTATGTGCTGGAAGCCCAGGAGGATGAAGCGCAGCGCCGCCTGGTGCCACCGCGGATCGAGACGGACGAGGCCCGGGTCGCCCACAAATTCGAAGGCGCGGACCATGCCGCCGGGTGGCAGGAAGCGCAGCGACGTGACGGTCCGCAAGCCCAGGCGCGCCAGGCCCGGATGAATCGAAAAGCGCGACTGGTCCGACAGGATGGGATACGCGAACAGCACGTCGAGCATCGCCTGGTCCCATACAATCGTGGTGTCTTCGGGCAGCCGTGGGCCGGTTACGTGGGCCTCAGCGGCTTGGAAAGACGCGAAGGAGCGATCCGAGGGCAGCGACACGCGGGCATCGAGGACCTGCGGCTGGGCCAGGCGGTCATCGTCTTCGTAGAGTTCCACGGCGTTGGCGATCCACAGGATGGCGGCATCGTGCAGATACGCGTCGGAGCGATCGAAATCCAGGTATCCCGGCCCGCGCTTGGGAAAATCGATGTCGCGCATGGCCTTGAGCGGCACGCGAACCAAGAATTGCAAGCGCTGGCCGCCCGGCTTCAGAAACGCCTGCACCGTGACGTCGTTGGGAATGTCGTGTGCCGCCGCGCAGTAGGGCAGCGCGAAAAGGCCCAGGATAGCGACAGACCGGAGCATCACGCGCGTCTATTCCTTGGGCACGAATCGTAGCGCCGCCGAGTTGATGCAGTAGCGCTGGTTGGTGGGCGCGGGCCCATCGTCGAACAGGTGCCCCAGGTGCGCGTCGCACTTGCTGCACAGCACTTCCACGCGCTCCATGAAGTGGCTGCGGTCGGTTTCGGTCTGCACGTTCTCCTCAGCCGCGGGCGACCAGAAGCTAGGCCAGCCGGTGCCGGAGTCGAACTTCTCGTCGGAGCGAAATAAGGCGGTGCCGCAGCACACGCAGCGGTACGTTCCGGCTGCGTGATTGTCCCAATAGCGGCCGGTGAAGGCTCGCTCCGTGCCTTTTTTGCGCGCGACGGCGAATTCCTCCGGCGAAAGTTCCTTCTGCCATTCCGCGTCGCTTTTCACGATTTTGCTCTCTTGCACGGTTTCCCTCCGTTCCCCATTATCGGAGAAGATGGCCAACTGGACATCCGAGCCGCTCTGCCGCGCGTCGGGCAGCGGCCGATCTTTGCGATATAGAGCCACCAGTCCGGCAAAGGCGAACGGCACGATCAGCAGGACACGGCGTTCCATAGGCAGGCCTTTTCATTAGACTACATCCCCAACGTTCCAACTAGGGCGCGACCCAGCTCGGACAGGCGGTCTATTCCACCACCAGCTCACCCTTCATCTTTTTGTGGCCAAGCCCACAGAAGTGGGAGCATGCAAAAGGAAACGTCCCGGCCTGGCTGGCGTCGAATTCGATGGTGACCGGCTCGCCCTTGGGCAGCTTCTGGTCGATGTGGAACGCTTCCAGCTTGAGACCGTGGTCGTGGTCCAGGGCAGTGACGATCAGGCGGACATGAGTGCCCTTGGGCACTTTGATGACACTCGGTTCGAACTCGTACTTCTTAGCCGTGACCTTTATTTCGCCCGGCGCGCCGGACTCGGACGGAGTATTCTGGGCAGGAGCCAGAAACATTCCGAGGCCCCACAGCAGCACTGCGGCGAGGCCGGTTATGCATTGGTTCATCTTTCCTCCTCTTTGTGATTGGGCTTCATACTGGGTCACCTGACGCCGACGACTTGCGCCGCGCCGGGGACGGAGCGCAGCCAGATGGGACGCCGCACCGCGAGTTTCGCCTCGCGCAGCCACGTCTGGATCTCGGCTACCGGCCAGGTGCCGGAAGTGCTCGTCAGGGCGAAGAACAGGTTCAGAACTTGGCCGGCCTGATCGCCGCTGTTGGGCGACCGCGGACGGATCACGTCCTGGATCACAAGCATACCCCCTGGGGCCAGCGCACGCGCTGCCCGCGCCACCAGGTCCCGATTCTGTTGGCCGCTGAAATGATGCACCAAATTGGAAATCAGGATTAGGTCATAGGCGTCCACACCGAAATCATCGGCAAGCGCGTCGCCGGCCAGGTGTTGGATGCGATCGCCCATGCCTTCAGCAGCCAGAATCGGGGCCGCATGGTCGATGGCTTCGGGTAGATCGAGAATGGTGGCGCTCAACTGCGGGTGCTTGCGGCACAACGCGACCGCGTAGAACCCGTGCGCCCCCCCGATATCGAGCATGCGCCTGGCCCCGGACGGCAGCGATAGCCGCTTCGTGACTTCCGGGGCACTGAGCGCGGCCAACGCGCGCATGGCCCGCTGATACCGTGACCACGCGCCGCTGGACTGGCCGCCGTGAATATCGAGCGCTGCGCCGGTACGCAAGAACCCATCCAACCCCGATAGCATTTCCCACACGTCGCGCACGTGTGGCATGTAGTCGAAGAGCGACCAGGTCTTCTGCTCTGCCAGCCACTTGCGCGACTTGGGGGTCAATTCGAAGCGTTCCCGGCGATATCTCAAGTAATCGCAGGACACCAGCGCACCCGACAGCGCCTCAGTTGCCCGCGCATCCAACTGGCAACGCTTCGCAATTTCGAGGCAGCCGCAAGGGCGCTCCCGCAAACACGAGAACACGCCCAGCTCGGTTGCCGCCATAATCGCGCGGGCCGATACCAGCGCCAGTTGCGTTTCCATCAACGGCTCTGGCGCCAGGTTGAACAGAAGCGCCACGCGCTCGGTGAGGGTGTCTGGTTTGATGACGAGCTTCAAGTGGCAACTAGAATTGTAACCAATCGGATATCATGGTCGCCTAGGAACTCTATGCCACGACCACGGTCCCTTGCAGTCGTCGTTTTGTCACTCGGTGCGGCCATCCTGAGCGCCGCGGCCAACGATCCAGTACGCCTGGACACTGGTCTCGTCTCCGGCGTATCCGGCGGCAGCCCGGACGTACGCGTCTATAAGGGTATCCCATTTGCCGCGCCTCCGGTGGGCAATCTGCGCTGGCACTCGCCGCAACCGGCCGCTCATTGGGAAGGCGTGCGCAACGCCGATCAGTTTGGCACGATGTGCATGCAGGCGGCTGGCCGGGGAGGCGGCGGTACGCCTCCGCGTGTGAGCGAAGACTGCCTCTACCTCAACGTCTGGACCGGCGCGAAATCGGCCGGCGAGCGGCGTCCGGTAATCTTTTGGCTGCATCCTGGCGGGTTCAACACCGGCTCCGGTTCGCAGCCGGGGTTCAATGGCGAAGCTCTCGCCCAGAAGGGCGCGGTGGTGGTGACCATCAACTACCGCCTGGGCGTGTTTGGGTTCCTCGCGCATCCGGAGCTTACCAAGGAATCCGACCGGCACGCTTCCGGCAATTACGGCCTGATGGACGCAGTGGCCGCGCTCCAATGGGTGCAGAAGAACATCGCGGCGTTCGGCGGCGACCCCAAGCGCGTCACTATCGATGGCGATTCTGCCGGAGCGATGGCAGTCGGCGACCTGATGATCTCGCCGCAGGCCAAGGGATTGTTCGCGCGCGCCATTGCCGAGAGCGGCGGGCCGATCGGCCTGTCCATCAATCCCATGCGCAAACTGGCGGATGCGGAGCAGGCGGGAGTGAAAACTGCGGAGTCGCTGGGAGCCAAGTCGCTCGCCGATCTGCGCGCCAAACCGGCCGACGAGATCATGAAGACCGTGCGCGGCGGCGGCTTTCCCATCATCGACGGCTGGCTGATCCCGGAGGATCCGGGCGGCATTTTCGCGGCCGGCAAACAGAACGATGTGCCGCTGCTGGTCGGGTCGAACAAGGACGAAGGAACGTTCTTCATTCAGAAGGGGCCGGCCGACCGGTTCCTGGAGAATGCGCATCGGCGCTTTGGCACGCTGGCCGACACCTACCTGAAGCTGTATCCGGCGGGCTCCGACGATGAAGCGTACGCCTCGCAGCTAACGGCTTTCCGCGACGAGCTGGGCTGGGTGATGCGCAACTGGGCGGAGATGCAAGCCAAGAGCGGGAAATCGAAGGCCTACCTGTATTACTTCACGCATGAACCGCCAACCGCGCCGGGCGGCAGGGCGTTAGGCGCAACGCATGGCGCTGAGGCGTCTTACGTATTTGAGAACCTGGCGCCCGGCCGTCCCTGGACCGATCTGGACCGCCAGGTGGCCGACACGATTTCGTCCTACTGGGTGAATTTCGCCGCGACCGGAGACCCCAACGGGAAAGGCCTGCCACGGTGGCCCGGCTTCGATGCCAAGAAGAGCGACCGCCCGCTGGTGCTGGGCGACAAGGTGGAAGTGGGCCCAGCCCCCAATCAAGCGCAGCTCGCCATCTATCAGGCGCTCTACGATCAGCAGCGTCAGTAAGGGTAAAATCAAACTGTGCCATACCCCGAACAATTAATCGCCCCCATGCGCGCCGATCTCACGCAATACGGCGTGGAGGAGGCCAGAACTCCTGCCGATGTGGACCGGATACTTGGGTCCGGAAGCGGCACCGTGCTGATGGTAGTGAATTCCGTTTGCGGATGCGCCGCTGGGAGAGCCCGGCCAGCAATCGGACTCGCCCTTCAAAATCCGGTGCGGCCCGCGAAAGTAGCTACGGTGTTCGCCGGCGGCGACGAAGCCGCTGTCGCCCACTTGCGCGGCATTCTCTCCGAGTATCCGCCATCATCGCCATCCATGGCGCTGTTTCATAGCGGCAAGCCGGTGTACATGTTGCACCGCAGCGATATCGAGCGGCGCGATCCATTCGAGATTGCGGAGTTGCTAAAGCAGGCGTTCAATCGGTTCTGCGCTCCGAACGTGTCGGCGCAGGAAAGCCAACCGGTGTAGCGTTGCCAAAAACCCGACAACAGGCCGGGAGGCCTGTGCTACGCCTGCATGCGCTTCGTCCCCCGCCAATACAACCACGCCCCGAGCGCATTGATCGCGCACACCAACCCGCCGACCTTTAGACCGAAGATCGCGGCGTTAGGCACGCCGGCAAGCGGCACAACCTGCAGGGGCAGGGAAGCCACGCTGACCACGAACCCGGAAAGCGCCGCCAGCCGGACCGCGATTCCGGGGCGCAATCCCGCCGATCGCTTTCCGATTAGAGCCACCGAGAACAACAAGGCGTACATGATACACAGACACGCAGCGCCGGCGCCCACGCCAATTTGAGTGATCTCCTGGCCTCCCGCGCCCCAGGAACTGATCAGGGTGATGAGGAGGCAGGCCCCGGCGATTACGGTCAGCGCCTTCACGGGCGTGCGGAATCTGGGGTGCAGATCGCTCCACCACTGGGGTAGCAGCCCGTCCCAGCCGATCACCATCGGGAAACGCGACGCCACCGCCAAAAGGCCAACTGCCCCGGCAATCCAAATCAAAGTCAACGCGACAATCGACCCGGTGGTCAGGATCTCGGCCAGGCCGGCGTTTCCGAATCCGGCCTGCATCAATTGCGCCAGCGGCGCCGCCAGATCGACCCTATCGGGCGGCACATAGGCCAGCAGGGCGCCGGTTCCCAAAATGTACGTGGCCGCGATCAGCGGAGCCGATAGGAACACGGAACGCGGGAGGTCGCGATCGGGCGCCCGGCATTCTCCGGCGAAAACACCCGCGTTGTCGAACCCGGCTAGGGCGCCGATGGCCATTTTTGTGAATACATTGAGCGTCAGGATGGAGAAGGCCGGCAGGGCCAGCGAGAACGGGGGATAAGCGGCGGGCATGCCGCTGGCCCAATGACGCACTAATAGATAAATCATCAGAACGGACAACAGAAGGGTCATCGCCGAACCGCTCCCGGTTATCCATTTGCCAAGGTGCAGCCCGCGCACGTTCACTGCGTACTCAGCCAGCAGGGCCACCACCGCTGCGCCCACAATCATCGGCGTACTGCTCATCATCCACGCACCGCTCGGTCCGGCGATGTAAGCCAGGCTGTTGATTATGTTCGGCCCCTGTACGCCGATAATGACGATGGCATAGAAGGACACGTTCCAGGCCGCCAGGTAACCGGCGAACGGAGAGATCCCCGCCCTCACCCACTGATACGTTCCGCCTTCCACCGGGATGGCGCGGCTGAGCACGATCACCACCGCGCCGAGCGGCAGATAGAAGAACACGATTCCCGCCAGCCAGAGGAGCACATGCGTGGAACCCTCTTTGGCTGCCGATCCGACCCAACTGAGCCCTACGATCAGAAGAACCTGCAGCAGGACCAGGTCGGTGAGCCGCAGTTCGCGCTTCAGGCCATGCTGTTCTTTGGTCTGGTCCGCCTTCACGGCAAGGTTTCGCGCAGCACCTTTTCGCTCTGCTCCGCGCGGAAGCGGCGTAGGCGGTCGCGCAATTCGGGGCGGCTGTTAGCTAAAATGGCGACGGCCAGCAGCGCGGCGTTACGAGCCCCGGCCGGGCCAATAGCGAGGGTTCCCACGGGGATTCCGGCGGGCATTTGCACCGTGGAGAGAAGCGAATCCATGCCCTTGAGCGCTGCGCTTTCCATGGGGACGCCCAACACCGGCAGCACCGTGTGGGCGGCGCAGACACCCGCCAGGTGCGCGGCGCCACCCGCGGCCGCGATGATCACTTCGATGCCGCGCGATTCGGCCCCGCTTACATATTGGGCGGTTTCGGCAGGCGTGCGATGCGCCGAGAGCACACGGCATTCGTGCGGCACATCGAATTTGGTGAGCACCTCATCGGACTGGCGCATGGTCTCCCAGTCCGATTTGCTGCCCATGATGACGGCCACCAGTGGAACCGCTGCCATGTTATTGTCCCTGGGCCAGCGAGTAGCCGGCCACCCCATCGTAATTGCGCAGCGAGGCGGTCATCACCACATCGATTCCAGAGTCGCTAATGCGCTTGGCCATGGCGAGCAGTTTTCCAGCGTCCGCCTTACCCTCGACCATGAAGCGGCAGCGGAAACTGTCGGTGCAGAAGGTTTCAGCGGCGGCCAGTCCGGCTGGCCACACCATCACACCGCGGTTGTCCACCATTTCCAGCTTGATCCCATCTTCGGCTTGCTTGGCCACAGCCGCGGCCAGCTCCTTGGGGTTACGCGAAGGCCAGCAAACGATCACGTCGATGCCCTTGATGTCCATCTGCGCCGCCGAGGTGGTTGCTGCGTGCTTGGCCGGCGCTCGCGGCGGAGCCTTGGCATAGCTCACCGGTTCCAAAATGTTGGGCTTCTGCCCGACCCGAGCCACCACCGCTTTGGCGAACTCCTTGGTGCCGACTTTCTCCTTGCTCACTCCCTCTTCAAAGATGTCATACGTGTGGACGCCATCTTCTATGGTGCGGAGCCATGCGTTGTGCACCCGCTCGGCAACTTCCGATTGTCCGATATGCACCAGCATCAGCACTGCGCCCAACAACAGACCGGAGGGGTTGGCCAAGTTCTGACCGGCGCGGCGCGGCGCGGAGCCGTGCATGGCTTCGAACATCGAGCAGTTGTCGCCGATGTTGGCCGAACCGGCCAGTCCCACCGAGCCGGCGATCTGCGCGGCCACATCGGAGAGGATGTCGCCGTAAAGGTTCGGCATCACGATCACATCGAAGGCCTCGGGCGTATCGGCCATTTTGGCAGCGCCGATATCGACTAGCCAATGTTCTCTTTGAATGTCCGGATAGTCGGCGGCGATCTCGTCGTAGATCTTGTGGAAGAGACCGTCGGTCATCTTCATGATGTTGTCTTTGGTGAAGCAGGTGACCTTTTTGCGATTGTGGCGGCGTGCATACTCGAACGCATAGCGCACGATCTTCTCGGTGCCCGGCCGGGAGATGAGCTTGATGGCGGACGTCATTTCCGGGCTCAACTGGTATTCGACGCCGGCGTACAGATCCTCTTCGTTTTCTCGCACCACCACCAGGTCCATGTTGGGATGCTTGGTGTCGACAAAGGGGTGGTAGGAGACGCAGGGCCGCACGTTGGCATACTGCCCCAGAGTCTTTCGAGTGGTGACGTTCAGGCTCTTGTAGCCCCCGCCTTGTGGCGTGGTGATCGGAGCCTTCAGGAAAACCTTGGTCCGCAGAAGCGATTGCCAGGAACTCGGTTCGATGCCAGAAGTGTTCCCGCGCAAGTAGACCTTTTCGCCAATTTCGATGGTTTCAATCTCGAGAGCCGCACCGCCCTCCTGGAGAATCTGCAGCGTGGCAGCCATGATCTCAGGACCGATACCGTCGCCGTAGGCGACCGTGATAGGGGTCTTCGTGGGCATAAGGGGAATAACAAAGATAAACGGAATGGCCGCTATGGCGCAAGTTGGGTGGTGCAGGGCCATGCCCTGCGAACGGCCATTCAGCAACCGCAAGGCGTTCCGCGGGTATGCTGGAGCATGCAATCCAAGATCACCCGCCGCATACTGGCGGAGACCGGCATCCCTCGCTTGCTCTCGGCGCTGGCCGAAGAACTGTCGGCCGGCGATCTCCAGTCCCTCCTTCTGTCGGTGTATCAGCAGCGCTCCCGGACCGTGCGTGAACCCGATCTGTTAGCTCTTTCCAAACGCAGCCTGCTGACCGCGCCATCCACCGTGGATGCCCGGCTCTTCAACACTTTCGACCGCGCAGCCTTCCAGACAGCTGCCGGTTTCGAAGCCGTAGATCTCTCCCCCGTCGGCCCCCTGGGGACTGCCGCGCTCCTCGCCGGCATCGACCAAAACAATGTCCTCACGACGATTCGTAATGCTGAGGTTCTGGGCGATTCGACACTGGCCCTGGCGCTGGAATGTGCCCGCCGCCGCCGAGATCTGGCCGAGCGCACGCCCGCGCCGATGCGCTTGGCGAGCAGCCATCGCGTAGTGCGATTGCAGCCTTTCGATTTTCCCGGCTATACTCTGCACTTCCGCCTCTTCGCCCTGGTATCGGCCGGACGCGACACCGGATCGAGTTCCTTTGAGCTGCAGCACCTCGGCGAGCATGTGCGCTTCTATCTGAACCTGTTCCGCTCCTTGAACGCGGAAGGCTTCCAGCTAGCCAGCCCGCTGGTCGAGATCTCGGATCTTAGCATCACGGAGGCTCTTCTAAACGCCGCCGGAGTCTCCCGCGACGAGGTCCGCACAATGGTGCGTGCGCACCTCCCCGGAGCTTCGGAGCGCTTCCTGAGCGAAAGAGGGATCGCTCTGCCGTCCCAGGTGGTCAGCCCGCGAGACGAATTGCCGGCATCGGTTCCTCAACAACGCCTGCAACTGGTCAAAGAGCGGATGGTCGATGCGCTGCAGCCGGAGTTTCCCGAAGCCGAGTTCCGATTCAACCTGGCACGGCTCGAAGGTCTTGGATACTGCGCGGGATTGTGCCTGCGGATCTCACCCGTAGCGCCCGATGGCATGCGCTACCCGATCACTGATGGCGGTTTTACGGACTGGACCGCGAGGTTGCTCCAGGACAAGAAGGAACGGCTGCTGACTACGGGGATTGGGAGTGAGTTCGTGTGCCGGAAGTATCGGGCGTGATCTTGGGGCGGGACTAAATTAGAACAAGATCGGGCGAACGTGCTGGCGTAAACGGGCGAGCTCGGTAGCATTGTGCCGGAGGAGCTCGTGTGCCCACCTCGCGTCAGTTCCTTCGCGGCAGTCCTGTGCTATCGCTAAGCCGATTGTTTCGTATGAGCCCAGACCGGCGCTCTTCAGATCCTCGGGTTCGCCTAAGGCGCCGAGAACAAAGGTTCTCTCCACCAAGTGCTCAGGAATTCTGCTTCTCGCAATATCGAGCCTGTCTGACTTGCCGTCGAAATCGATCATCAGAATGATGAATCGATTAGCATAACGATCTAAGCCTGCGACGTGATCCGACACGAAGCGATCAAGGACCTCGTGCCAGCCTCCAACTTCTTCAAGCACCTGGATCCTCCTTTGAACAGACGGATCAAGGCCAAGGAGGAAGCCGTTGGCCAACTGCCGGTTGGCGTCATCTTCGGGCAGAACAAAAACGTGTGGCTGATGCCTGTTAACCAATCATGGCTCCACGTCACCGCGGACGAGGGCGCTGACGAGATCTCCGCTGACTTCGATCTCGTGGAGCGGCCGAATATTAGTGGGCTCAAGGTGGCTCCGCCGGTAAAGGATTAGCGTGTTCTCGTCGGAGAATTTACGGATTGCTTCTGAGTTGTGTGAAGTCGCGATGAACTGACCGCGGGTTTGAAAAGCCTGGCGGAGTGCCAGCACAAAATGGCCCACTTCGGACAACGCCAGAAAATTGTCAGGCTCATCCCAGAAGCAAAACACCGGGCCATAGGCATCGTTGGCGGCGAGCACTAGGGCGCAGATCATAAAGCACTTTTCGCCGTCCGAGAGGTCCTCAAAAGGAAGGGTTACGCTGCCTTGGTCGCTGGAAAATTGAATCACCAAGCTGCGAGAATCTTTTCCAACCGTTGGATTCTTGATGTCCTTCAGGTCAGGCATCACCTGCTTGAGGTAGTTGTCAATTTTGGTGTAGGCGGATGGGGCATAAGCTAGGAGACCTGAAAACCATGCGCCAAAGTCGGTGACCTGGACATTCGGCTGCAGCGTCTCTTCTTTGGAGTCGCCCGAAATCAAGCTAGGAGTCGGCCGCAGAATGAGCATGCGAGCGAGCCATTGCTTGAAATCATTCGTCGACTGCTCCTGAATTATAGGCAGAGCCACCAGGTGCCAGTCGATTCGGAAATACGCCTCGGTCTCCAGGCCTGATCTCGCAAGATGCACTTCAGCCAATTCTCGGCTGTAAATTGGCTTCCCGCCCACAGTGAGCCTCTCTTCGACCACGCGAAGCTCCTTGAACCCCCTCGGGAACTCAAATGCGATCGTGAATTGGTAGATCTGGGCTTCCAACTCGACCTCAATTTCGAATCGCATCGGCACATCTGTGCGTCCGCGGGCAAGGTCCTTCGGTTCAACCAGATCGCCTGCCCGATTCGTACCACGCGCGATCTTCTGCAGAATCTCCAACGCAAGGCCGACCGTTGTTTTGCCGGCGCCATTTTTCCCGATTAGCAGAACAGAAGACTTGCCCGAGATCGGCAGCTCGAAGTTCTCTAGACAACGAAAATTATGAACGTGTAGGCGACGTATCACAAGAGAATGATAGCGCGCTTGTTGGCCAATACTAGCCGCCTCGCCGCTAGAGCCCGGGCGGCCTCTTAATCCTCACTCCCCTCGCCCCCTCAAACGCCCGCCCCATCTGCAGCACACTCCACTCATCCCGATGCCGCCCCACAATCTGTATCCCCACCGGCAAACCCTCCGGCGTGAACCCACACGGCACCGAGATCGACGGCGTCTCCAGAATCGAGATCCAATAGCAGGATTTCATCCAATCGATGTAGCTCTCCATGCGCGCGCCCTCGATCTCGGTCACATACGGCTGGTCCACGTCGAACGGCGGCACCTGCGTGGTCGGCAGGATGAAATAGTCGTACTTCTCCAGGAAGATCCGCATGCGATGCCACACCGCCGTGTGCAGAGATTCCGCGCGGGCAAGTTCGCTGGCGGTGAGCTTGGCGCCGCGCGCCACTTCCCACAGAATGGTCTCTTTGACCTGGTCGCTGCGCAGCCGCGCCAAGTCTCCGAGAACCGTCAGGAATCCCCAGGCGCGCAACGTATTAAATGCTTCGTCGGCGCCGCTGAAATCGGGTTCCGCCTCTTCCACCACGCAGCCCAGGTCTTCGAAAACGCTGCGCTGCGCGTTCACCACTTCTAGAATCCGGCGGTCAAAAGGAACCCCACCCAGATTCCGGAACCATGCCACGCGCGTGCCACGGAAATCGCGATCCAGGTTTCCGGCGAAGCGTGAGCCGGGTTCCGCGATCGAGATCGGGCACCGCGGGTCGGGTCCCGCCATCACGCTCAGCAGCAGCGCCGCGTCGGCCACTGTCCGCGCCATGGGTCCCGCCACGCTGAGCGTGAACCACGCATTGCCGATGGCCATTTCCGGCACGCGCCCCGGCGCCGGGCGCAACCCCACCACGCCGCAGAAGGCCGCGGGATTCCGTAGCGATCCGCCGGCGTCGCTGCCATCGGCCAGCGGGACCATGCCGCATGCCAGGCTGACCGCCGAGCCGCCGCTCGAGCCGCCGCACGTCTTCGTCAGGCCGTACGGATTGCGCGTCGCTCCGAAAACCGTGTTGAACGTTTGCGACCCGGCGCCGAATTCCGGTGTGTTGGTCTTGCCCAGCGCGATCGCGCCGGCCCTCTTAATGCGCGCCACGGGCAGCGCATCTTGGGCGGGCACGTTGTCGCGGAAGAGCGGGGAACCGAACGTCGTGCGAATGCCCGCCGTTTCGAAAAGATCTTTGTGAGCCACGGGCAGCCCATGCAGTGGGCCGAGCGCTTCTCCGCGACCTTGCGCCTCGTCAGCCAAGCGCGCGTTCTCCATGGCCTGTTCCGCCACCAGCGTGACGATCGCGTTAACCTTTGGATTCGCTCGCTCGATCCGCCGCAGGTGCGCGGACATGGCCTCGCGCGCACTCAATTGCTTGGCGCGAATGAGTGCGGCCAACTCGACCGCCGTGAGCGAACAGATCTGGTCTTCCGGCCCGCTCCCTGCGGTCACGGCTCAGTAACCCGCGTATGCGAGATCGAATCGTTCATTTTCCGTGCGTTACCGAGCCGTGACCATAGGGAGCGGTGCCTTTGGCGGTGTCTTTGCATTTTTCTAAGGCGCCTTGCACGAAAAGCTAGCCGCGTCGTTGGTGCTGCCCGTGCCTTTATAAACCGCCGCCTGCGGATACGGGCACAGTGGCCGGGACATATCCACGTTGCTGCCAGTCACGTGATTCGCGATGATCGCGTCCGGAGCCGTGCCGCCTTCCCGCCAGCGCTCCAGCGCGCCCATCCAGTTGATCTGGTTCGGCCCCGCGCCGCCGCCGCAATGCTGCATGCCGGGCGCCATGAACAAGCGGTACCAGTCATCCTGCTTGGCCCCCATTTTCTTGAGCACACTCGAATAGTAGTTGATGCTGTTTTCCGGCGCGATGGCCGTATCCGCCCAGCCGTGATACATCAGCAGCTTGCCGCCGCGCGCTTTGAACTTGGAAAGATCCGGATCGGTCGCGTTGATCACACCGTCGTCTTTCTTATCAGCCGCGGCCGTATCGCGGTCCGCGTCGAACGTGTGCCAGTCCCACTTCGGGTCGCCATAAGTCAGGTACATGAAGGTGTCCTGGCCGAGTTGCGCCGGCACATCGCCGCCGAGTAGCAGGCCCCACGCCATTTCGCTTCCGGGTTCGTAGGATGGGAAGATCAGCGCGCCGGTCTTCGATTTCAACGGCGCGTAGATCTTCTTCACTGCGGCCACTTGGTCGGCATTCAGGCAATTCGCCGTGCTCGAGCCCGAGCAGGCGATCGTCGCGGGATCGAAGTTGCATTTGCGCGGATCGTTCAGAAGGCCGTCTTTGACGCCGTCCTTGGCATCGCATGCCGCCAGCACCGCCTTGTTGATGATGGGATAGGCGCTCGCCGGGAGGATGTTCTTGTCGTCCTTAATTACGTCGATACCGATGGCCACGGTCCAGGCGTGCAGGTGGGTTTCGAAATTAGCGGGAGCGCCGGCCAGGATGGCGTCGAAATCCTCGGGGAATCGCTGTGCCGCTTTCAGGCCCTGGCGTCCGCCGGTGGAACAGCCATTCCAGTAGGCGAGCCGCGCCTGCCGGCCATAGTAAGTGGCGATGAGAGTTTTGGACTTCACGGTCATCTCATGGACCGCGCGGTAGGCGAAATCGATCATCTTTTCGGGGTGCCCGAGGGCGAAACTGGCGCTGTTGCCCTTGTGGCCCGTGTCGCTGCCGGCGGTGGCATAACCCTCCCGCAGCGCCGCCGCCATGGCCGGATAGCCGATCGCGCCCACGAAGCCGCCATTTCCGACCGCTTCAAACTTGCCGTTCCAGTCCGCCTCGGGCATCCACAGTTCGATCTCGATGTGCGAATCCGACGAGGGCGTCAGGACCGCTGCGACCCGGCAATAGGCCGGCAACATCAGAGGTGGTTGCGCCGCGCCGGGGCCGCCGCGTCCGGGCGCCTGGTATGGCCCCGCCGGCACCGACTCGGCGGCGGTGATGGTGGCATCCGGAACCGAGAGAGACTTCAAGCTCTCGCACGGCTTCGTCGATTGGGCCAACAGGGCGCCAGCGAAGAAGGTTGCGCTAAGTGCAAGTGTAGCCACGCGGTTCATTGAGTTTCGCCTCCTGGGTTTCGTAGTTGACATAATATCCGTTATCGGCAGTTAAGGCTTCTTCCGGTGGTAGCTCTTCAACTGTTCCAACTGCCCCCGCACCACCCCGTTTTCCGGTTCAATCTCCAACGCCCTCTCCAAATTGGTAATGGCGGCGGCGTCATCCAGCTTGCGCGTGTACGCGAATGCGATTGCCGCATACGTCCGGGCCGATTGCGGGTTGAACTCCAGGTTCACCTGCAACAGCGCAATTGCATCATCCGGACGGCTTTGCGCCAGTCGTTGCGCGATGCCCAAAAGCGTATCGTCGCTGAAGTCGTAGGTGGCGCGCCCGTAGTACTGTTTGTGCAAATCGCGATACTGCGCCGCCGCCGCCACCACGCCTTTCTCTTTCAAGGTCCGCGTCAGGATCTCGGTCAACTGCTGCGGAATCGCCACGCCGCGATGACATGTCACGCACTCTACGCGGGTCGCATCTGGCTCCGACCGTCCCGTGGCCGCCGCGATCTTGGCGTTGATGTCGCGGGTCATGGCCATCATGGCGCGCGCAACCTCTTTCTTCGGCTCAGGCTGGCCGCTGCCTCGTTCCGCCGTGTGGCAGTAGTTGCAACTCACCCCCAGAGCCTTGGTGAAGATTTGCATGGTGGCCATCAAATCGGCCGGCGGGGCCTGCGCGCCGGCAATCGACACGGCCGCCGCGGCCAGGGCGAGCATCCGCGCCATTCCCTTCATTCCGGCATTCCCAGCATTGGCGAATAGTATATACCGGAGTGCCTTATACTGTACCTATCCATGCCCAACACCCTGCTTCCGACCTCCTTGGTCGGTTCCCTGCCGCAACCGGACTGGCTGGCCGACCGTGCCTTGCTCACCGCCAATACCCCGCCCCGAACTCGTATGCGGGACCTTTGGCGGGTGGCTCCCGAGTGGCTCGAACAGGCGCAGGACGATGCCACCGTCTTGGCCATACGCGATCAGGAACGCGCCGGCCTGGACATCATCACCGACGGTGAGATGCGCCGCGAAAGCTACTCCAACCGCTTCGCCACCGCGCTCGAAGGCGTGGATCTGGATAACCCCGGCACCGTCGTGAGCCGCAGCGGGAAGCAGGTGATGGTGCCGCGCGTGGTGGGCAAGATCCGGCGCAGGCATGCCGTGGAGGTCCGCGACCTCCAGTTTCTCCGCGCCAATACCGACCACCCGATCAAGATGACGGTGCCCGGTCCGTTCACCATGTCGCAGCAGGCCCAGAACGATTACTACCCTACCGAAGAGGCCATGGCCCTGGATTACGCCGCGGCCGTGAACGACGAGATCCGCGACCTGTTCGCGGCCGGCGCCGACGTGGTGCAGGTGGATGAGCCGTACATGCAGGCCCAGCCGGACAAGGCCCGCGAGTACGGGTTGAAGGCTCTGAACCGCGCGCTCGAAGACATTCGCGGCACCACCGCCGTACACATCTGCTTCGGGTATGGCCACATGGTGAAGGGCAAGCCGGCCGGTTACTCATTCCTCACCGAGTTGGCGGGCACTCCCGCGCAGCAGATTTCGATTGAAACCGCGCAGCCGTCGCTCGATTGTGCGGTGCTCGAAAAGCTCCCCGGAAAAACGATCATCTTAGGGGTGCTCGATCTGGGAACCCACGAAGTGGAAACCGCGGAAACGGTGGCTGCGCGCATTCGCCGTGCGCTGCCCTACGTACGCCCGGAGCGCCTGGTGGTGGCTCCCGATTGCGGCCTGAAGTATTTGCCGCACGATGTCGCCGTTGGGAAAATGAAAGCCATGGTGGCGGGCGCCCGCCTGGTCCGCGCCGAACTCGAGAGCAAAGCCGGCGGGGCGCGAGGGTAATCGGCATGCCGGAACGTCCAACCCGATCATCGGTTCACCTGGATGTCGCGCCCGGGAGGCATCCCATCCCCACCGAGGTGGAACCCGATACGCCGTTTCAGATCCTGGTCCTGGGGGACTTCAGCGGACGAGCGAATCGGAACGAGCCCCCGTTCGTGGGGCGGCGCCGCCTGCGGCAAGTGGATGCAGACAACCTTGACCAGGTTATGGGGGAAATGGAGGTTGCTCTCGATCTGCCGCAAGTTACCTTGCGGTTTCACGAGTTGGATGACTTCCATCCGGACGCGATCTATAAAAACACCGAGGCCTTTCGCAAGCTGTCGGAGGCGCGCAGCCGGCCCGCACCAGCACCGGCTCCGGCTTCCGCTCCGGCGCCCGACCACAAGACCGACCAGGATCTCGGACGCGGTGTGCTGGAAAGCATGCTGGCGCAAGAAGACGAAGAGCCGGAAGCGGACGCCTACGATCTGCCGGCATTCATTGAGAAGGTCACGGCCGGGCATCTGGCCGCGCCGGAAGATCCGCGCAGAAAGCAATGGGCCGCGCGTGTAGATTCCACCGCGGCGGAGCTGATGCGGTCGATCCTGCGCCATCCCGATTTCCAGGCGCTCGAAGCCGCCTGGCGTGCCGTTTGGATGCTGATCCAGCGGCTCGGACCGGATAGCGAATTGAAGATCTTCCTGTTCGACGCCACGCTCGAAGAACTCACAGCCGACCCCGCCTGGATGGAGAAGCATCTGGTGAACCCGCGCGCGCCTTGGGCCGTGATCGCCGGCAACTTCTCCTTTGGACAAACCACCGAAGACGCCGCGCGCCTCCAGTCGCTGGGTCGCTTCGCCGCTGACGTGGGCGCGCCGTTCCTGGCCGAAGCGCAGCCACCCTCGGAAGACGACTCAGGGCCGCATTGGAGCGCTTTGCGGCGTTCGCCGGAGGCCGCTTGGATTGGTCTTGCCGTGCCCCGCTTTCTGTTGCGCCTGCCCTACGGTAAGGACACTACTCCGGTGGAGTCTTTCGATTTCGAGGAAATGCCCGAGAGCGTGCATGCCGCTTATTTGTGGGGCAACCCGGCCTTCGCGTGCGCCCGTCTTCTCGGCGAGGCGTTTCGCGCGGACGGCTGGAAGCTGCAGCCGGGGCAGCATCGCCGGCTCGATGAACTCCCGGTGCACGTCTATGACGAGGACGGCGAACCGCAGAGCAAACCGTGCGCCGAAGTGCTGCTCACCGATAGCGACGCGGAATTTCTGGTGACACAAGGTCTGATGCCGCTGGCCTCGATCCGCGATCAGGATGCGGCATTGCTGTTGCGGTTCCAATCGATCGCGGAACCCGCGGCGCGCCTCGCCGGCCGATGGGAAGCCTCGTAGGACCGAGCACGCCGGCCCGAAGCGCGGCAAGGGGCGTGAGGCCCAAGTCGGAAGCCAAAACAAAGAGCAGCCGTGCAGGGCGCAAAAACGGCCAACGCGAAATCCGCGAAGAGCTCACCCGTGGAAAAGCCTCGCCTACTCCGCCACTGGAATCGGTTCGTCAAGCGGGCCACGTAGGCGCTACTATCTCAGACAAGCTCGTCGGGCTCTTTCTTCAGCGTGGCAGCGAGCTACGAGATGGATTCACGGAAGTGCATCCAGAAAAGCCAGCAGATTGATTTATGTTACGCTTCATCCGAAGGCCACACCGCCTTGCGGCTGCATAGCCTCGGCTCTTATTCCTACTGAGATAAATACATGCCATCCAACAAGATCACCTGGACCAAAATCGATGAGGCGCCCGCACTCGCCTCCCACGCCCTGCTGCCCATCATACGAGCGTACTGCAAGGGCACCGGGGTGGAGGTCGAAACGGCCGACATCTCGCTCGCTGGACGTATCATCGCGAACTTCCCCGACCGTCTTCGCGACGACCAGAAGATCCCCGACGAGCTGACTCGCCTGGGGAAACTTGCGCAGACACCGGACGCCAACATCATCAAGCTTCCCAACATCAGCGCCTCGATTCCGCAATTACGCGAGGCGATCGCGGAACTTCGGGCAAAGGGCTACGACATACCGGACTATCCCGAGGACCCATCGACAGAGGAGGAGCGTGCGCTACAGGCCCGGTTTGCGGTGGTCCTGGGCTCGGCGGTGAACCCCGTGTTGCGCGAAGGCAATTCGGATCGCCGTGCGGCGGCGTCGGTAAAAGCGTTCGCCCGGAAGCATCCGCACAAAGGAATGAAAGACTGGCCGAAGTCCGGTTCGGTGACACATGTCGCCCACATGAGCGACAAGGATTTCTACGGTAGTGAGAAATCCATAACGGTCGGCGCCGCAACCGATGTACGTATCGAATTTGTGGGCCCTGCTGGGGCGGTGAAGGTGTTGAAGCAGAGAATCCCGCTCCTCGAGGGCGAGGTCATCGACTGCGCGGTGATGAACGTGGCGGCGCTGCGGAAATTCTTTGCGGAGCAAATGGCCGTAGCCAAAGCGGCCAAGGCGCTGTTGTCGCTGCACCTGAAATGCACGATGATGAAGATCTCCGATCCGATCATGTTCGGGCACTGTGTGTCGGTTTATTTCGCCGATGCCCTGGAGAAGCACGCCGGCGCCATCGCGGAGACCGGCGCCAACGTGGACAACGGACTGGCCGACGTGCTGAGCAAGCTCGACCGCCTTCCACCCGGTAAGAGAGCCGAGATCGAGGCCGATATCCGTGCCTGTTACGACAGCGGTCCCGGTCTGGCGATGGTCGATTCGCGCTTGGGCAAGACCAACCTCCACGTCCCCAACGATGTGATCGTCGACGCATCGATGCCAGTCGTCATCCGCGACAGCGGCAAAATGTGGGACAAAAACGATCAACTGCAGGACACCGTCGCCATGATCCCGGACCGCTGCTACGCCACCATCTATCAGGTCGTGATCGAGGACTGCAAGGAGCATGGGCAGTTCGACCCCGCGACCATGGGCAGCGTGTCCAATGTCGGGCTCATGGCCAAGAAGGCCGAGGAGTACGGGTCGCACGACAAAACGTTTATGGCGCCCGGCAATGGCGCGATTCGCATCGTTGATACGAGCGGAAGGACTCTGCTCGAACAGATCGTCGAGCACGGCGATATCTTCCGTGCCTGTCAGACTAAAGACGACGCCATCCGCGATTGGGTAAAGCTGGGCGTGACGCGCGCGCGGGCAAGCGGCGCTCCGGCCGTGTTCTGGCTCGACCCGGATCGCGGCCACGATGCGGAGATTATCAAGAAGGTGAAAAGGTACCTGCCCGAACACGACGCCTCTGGTCTGGAGATCAAGATCATGAAGCCGGTAGATGCCATGAAGTTCTCGCTCGAGAGGATTCGCCGCGGCGAGGACACCATTTCCGTCACAGGCAACGTGCTTCGCGACTATCTCACCGACCTGTTCCCGATTTTCGAATTGGGAACGAGCGCACGCATGCTCTCGATCGTACCGATGCTCGGAGGCGGTCAAATGTTCGAGACCGGAGCCGGCGGATCGGCGCCCAAGCACGTGCAGCAGTTCCTGAAAGAAGGGCATCTGCGCTGGGACTCGCTCGGCGAGTATTGCGCGCTGGTGCCCGCGCTGGAACTGGTCGCGGCGAAAACTGGCAACCGGCGCGCGGCTCTACTTTCGAAAACACTGGACGAGGCCATTGGCCAGTATCTCGAAGACGCCCGCTACCCCTCGCGCAAGGTGAACGAGATCGACAACCGCGGCGGGACGTTCTATCTCGCGCTGGCGTGGGCCAAGGCACTCGCCGCCCAGGACGAGGACGCGGAGTTGAAGCAACGCTTTGCTCGGGTAGCCGCCGCGCTGGCGGAGAACGAGCGCAAGATTACCGCGGAGTTGCTGGCGGCACAGGGTAAGCCGGTGGACATCGGGGGCTACTATTGCCCCGACGACGCAATGTGCGCCACAGCGATGCGGCCCAGCATTACGCTGAACGCAATCATCGAGCGAATGTAGTTTTGGCCCGGGGGAAGGTGGTCTGGCAGCTCAGCTAGTCACAGGATCCCATCTTCCGGATCGATGCGGGACGCCCTATGATGAAGACCCGACCAGAACGAATAGAAGCTCCGGCTCCAAGACCGCTCCCTTTGGTCACGGCTCGGTAACGCATCGACGTAATCGGGTCAGGCGTTCCGCCATCGCATCGCGCGCTCCGAAACGCAGACGCCCCGTTACCGAGCCGTGACCAAAGGGAGCGGTCCTTGACACGTACGGTAAATCACCGTACACTAATCTTGGCGATTAGACCCATGCCTCAGCCAAACCAGCGAGCCAAGCCCAACCCCTCGCGCACTCCAAAAGCGAAAGTCTATCGCTTCGATGCGCGCCTGAACGAGGATCAAAAACTCCTCATTGAGCGAGCCGCAGACTTGGAAGGTCGTACCATGACGGACTTCGTGTTGCACAGCGCCGAAGCCGCTGCCCAGCGCACCCTCCAGGAGCGTGCCATGTTGATCTTGACGGCGCGGGAAACCGAAGCGTTCGTCAGCAGCATCCTGAACCCGCCGGAACCCGGCCCGGTATTGCGAAAAGCGGTCCGGCAGTATAAAGCTCAAGTCGACAGCCGGTGAGCGTGCCCGCCGCTGACTATCGCATCGAACCACTTCAGCCTTCTCACGATCGCACCGGGTTTCACTGCGGTGTTCCCGAACTGGACAGCTATCTCAGGAGCCAGGCGAGCCAGGATGCCCGGCGAAACGTAGCAGCGCCGTTCGTCATGCTGGATCCGAGCGGGGTCATCGTGGGCTACTACACGCTCTCGGCTTATGCGGTCTTGCTGCAAGAACTCCCGGGCTCCATTGCCAGAAAGCTCCCTCGCTATCCACGGCTGCCGGCTACGCTGCTAGGCCGGCTCGCGGTCGGCGCCGGGCATCGCGGGCGAAACCTCGGCCGGCTTCTCTTGATGGACGCATTGCATCGCAGTTGGAAGAATACAGTGCAAGTAGCCTCCATCGGCGTCGTTGTGGACGCACACGACGAATCGGCCAAGGCTTTTTACTTGCATCATGAGTTCCAGCCGCTACTGGATCACCCCAACCGGCTTTTCCTGGCAATGGCCACCATCGAAAAGGCCTTCAGCAAAAGATAGCCCTTTTCTACCATTGACGTGTTAGTGAGTACTTACTTATACTGTATGGAATGAACCACGCGCCCCTTCCGGCGACGCGCATGTCGGCCCCGGATCGTAAACAGCAATTGCTGGAGACGGCCCTGGATCTGTTTTCGCGCAAAGGGTTTGAGGGAACCACCACCAAGGAGTTGGCGTGCGCGGCCGGGGTGGCGGAGGCGGTGATCTTCCGGCACTTCCCGTCCAAGCAGGCTCTCTACACCGCAGCCCTCGATTACAAGGTGCAATCCGGCGAGGCGCAGAACTGGCTGACCGAAACCCGCGCGTGCATGGAACGGGACGACGACGAGGGTCTCTTTCGAACCATCGCGAGCCGCGTGCTGCGGTCCTATCGCACCGACCCGCGTTTTGAGCGCATGGTCCTGTTCGCCGCGCTGGAGGGACATGAAGTCGCGCTTACTTATATGTACCAACAGTCTTTCCCGCTGATTCAGTTGTTAGACGAATACTTGCTGCGCCGGCAGGCCCAAGGCGCGCTGCTCGGGTTGCGGCCCATGTTCATCCTCTCGGCCATTTTCGGCATGGCGCATCATTATGCCCAAGTCAGCCAGATGTTCGGCTTTATCCCGGAACAACCGCCGGACGAGGAAGTCGTCAGCGCGTTCGTCCAGATCCTCATGAGCGGCATCCGTCTGCCGGAAGCCAAGAGGCAATAACCAATCCCATGATCCGATTTGCTTATTCCATTCTCGTGATCCCAGCGTTGTTCCTGGCGGCCTGCTCGTCGCAAAATGTCACCGCCGGCAATGCAGGCGCAACCAAGAAGATTGCCATTTCCACGATCCAGGCGGTAGTGCGGACGGTTCCCGCGTCTTTCGAAGAAACCGGCTCATTCGTGGCCGACGAATCGTCCGATATTGCCCCACCCGTGGCCGGCCGGGTGGTTGCCACGCCGGTAAACGCGGGCGATTTCGTCCGGGAAGGCCAGGTGGTCTGTGAGCTCGATCATCGCGACGCGCAGCTTCACTTGGACCAGGCCCGCGCCCAACTCGAGCAGGCCCAGTCTGCCGTGCGGCAGGCGCAGTCGCGCCTGGGTCTGAATGGTGAGGCGACTTTCGATGCGAACCTGGTGCCCGAAGTGGTGGCCGCGCGCGCCAATTACGAATCCGCCCAGGCTTCTGCCAGGCTGGCGGCGGCCGACGCCAAGCGGTATGAAAACCTGGTGAACAGCGGCGACGTCTCGCGCAGCGCTTATGAAAAGGCGCGCACCCAGCAAGAGACTGCCGACGCCCAAGCCAATGCCTCGCGCCAGCAATTCGAAGCCCAGCTCAACGCCGCGCGCCAGAATTATCGCGGCGTCGAAATGTCGCAGGCATCGCTGGAGAATTTTCGCTCGCAACTGGCGCAGGCTCAGAAAGCCTTGGACGATACCACCATCCGCGCCCCGTTCGCCGGATCGGTGACGGCTCGTCCGGTGGCCGTCGGCGAGTATGTTGCGACCACCAACAAAGTGGCCACCGTGGTGCGCATCGGAATCTTGAAACTGCAGTTGCAGACCCCCGAGCAGCGCGCCGCCAACGCTCGCGTGGGGTTGAATGTAGTGGCTCGCGTCTCCGCCTATCCCGGCCTCGATTTCACCGGAAAGGTTACCGCCATCAATTCCTCGGTGGACCCGAATTCGCGCATCTTCATCGTGGAGGCGCGGTTTGATAATCCCACGGCGCAACTTCGCCCGGGAATGTTCGCTACCGCTCACGTGTTGTTGCCGGGCGGAGCCGACGCGGTCTTTATCCCGCGCAGCGCGGTGATCCACGACAAGACCACCGACTCTTACCAGATCTATACCGTCAGCAATGGCGCGGCGCATCTGCGCGTCGTGGTGATTGGTGAGGTGGAAGGCGATTCCATCCGCATCGATTCGGGGCTGACCGGAAAAGAAACCGTAGCCACCAGCAACCTGGGCGACCTGTTCGACGGCGCCCCCGTCGAATCGCACTCATGACCATGTCAGGTACAAAGACGTGGCGCAGGCACTCCTGCCTGCCGGGTCGAGACTCATCTCGACCCGATTTGTTGGTCCTAGCGAAAAGGTAAATCATGCACGCACTCGCACAACTTTGCGTAAGAAGACCGGTTTTCGCGACGATGCTGGTGCTCTCGCTCGTCGTGGTAGGAACCTTCGCCTACTTCACGCTGGGCGTGGATCAGTTCCCCAATATCGACATACCTACCGTCGCCGTGACGGTCTCCAATCCGGGCGCTTCACCCGAAGAGATCGAAACCGAGATCACCAAGAAGATCGAGGACTCGGTCAACACCATCAGCCAGATCGATGAGCTGCGCTCGACTTCTTCCGAGGGGCAATCCCAGGTGATCATCACCTTCGAGCTGTCGAAGAACGGCGACATCGCCGCCCAGGAAGTCCAGAACAAAGTCAACCTGGCGATTCCGACGCTGCCGCAATCCGCCAAGCAGCCGGTGGTGCAGAAGTTCGATCCGGGCGCGGTACCGGTGATGCAGATCGCGGTCTCGGCGCCCCGTTCCGTTCGGGACGTCACGCTCATCGCCGACAAGCTCATCAAACAGCGCGTGGAGAATGCCAAGGGTGTGGGCGAAGTGACCATCAGCGGCGGCGCCCAGCGGGAAATTCATGTGCAAGTGGACGCCGACCGCCTGCGTTCTTACAACCTGACGGTGACCGATGTCTTCAATGCGCTAAAGCAGCAGAACCTCGAAATGCCGGGAGGCAACCTGAACGCCGGGTCGCGCGAACTCACCGTTCGCACGACGGGAAAGGTGATCGACCCCGCGCAATTCAACGAGATTACGATCGCTATTCGCGGTGGCCATGTAATCAAAGTTAAGGACATCGGCTACGCGGAGGACAGCTCCGAGGAACCGCGCACGGCCGCGCGCCTCGATGGCCTGCCGGCGGTCACCCTGACCATCGCCAAGCAGTCCGGAATGAACACGGTCGAGACAGCCGATGCCATCAAGGAGCGGCTCAATGAGCTGGCGCCTACGCTTCCCAAAGACATTCACTGGCAGATCATTGCGGATCAGTCCACGTTCATCAAAGCTTCGCTGCACAACATCAAGGAGCACCTCATCGAAGGCAGTTTCCTGGCCGCCATCGTCATCTTCTTCTTCCTAGCGAATTGGCGTACCACGCTGATCTCCGCCATCGCCATACCAACCTCGATCATTTCGACCTTTGCGCTGATGGCAGCCATGGGCTTCACGCTCAACATGATCACCATGCTGGCGCTCACCCTGATGGTCGGAGTGGTAATCGATGACGCCATCATCGTGCTCGAAAATATTTACCGATACATGGAAGAGAAGGGCGAATCTCCATACCAGGCGGCCATGAACGGAACCAAGGAAATCGGCCTCGCGGTGCTGGCCACCACCATGTCTTTGCTGGCGGTTTTCCTGCCGGTCGGATTCATGGGCGGCATCGTGGGCCGGTTCATGAGCTCCTTCGGCTTCACATGCGCTTTCGCCGTGGCTGTTTCGCTGCTGGTTTCCTTCACGCTGACGCCCATGCTGTGCTCGCGATTCGTAAAGCCGCTCGACAAATCCAAAGGGCACACCTCGAAAGACTCTTTCTTCTTCCGCTTTCTGGACGGGCATTACACCCGGATGCTCGAATGGTCCATGGCGCACCGCAAAGTCATCATCGCCATCAGCGTGGGCGTGGTGTTTTCGATCGTTCCGCTCTTCAAGTTTGTGGGCAAAAACTTTTTGCCGGTGGACGATCAATCGCAATTCAATGTGCTGCTGAGAATGCCGGAAGGCAGTTCGCTGGCCGCCGCCACCAACCTGTCGGAACAGGTGGCGCAGCAGATGCGGCAGTTACCGGGCGTGGATCACACCTTGACCACCGTCGGAGGGGGCGCCGATCGGTCCGTGAACAACTCCGCCGTCTACGTCAAGCTAGTCGACGTGGATCGTCGCAAATTGACGCAATCCGATTTGGAGACCCGCGCCCGCGACCTGTTGAAGACGTATCCAAAGGAGATCCACACGGGCGTGGAGGAAGTCAATGCCGTCGGCGGAAACCAGAGCAATGCCGCAATCCAATACTTCGTGCAGGGGCCGGACCTGGCGAAGCTCGGCACGTATTCCGAAGCGCTACTGGCCAAGATGATCACGATTCCCGGATTGGTGGATGCCGACTCCACTTTGCGCGCAGGCAAACCGGAGGTGCGTCTGGAAATCGATCGCCCCCGCGCCGCTGACCTGGGCGTCTCCGTGGCGGACATCGAACAGGCACTGAACACCCTGGTGGCCGGACAGACCGCCTCCGAGTTCAACGCAGGCGAGGATCAATACGATGTGGTAGTCCGCGCGCAGGAGCAATTCCGCGGCAGCGTCGAGGGACTCTCCAAGCTGACTGTGTTCTCTAACAAGGTTGGCTCGGTGGGCCTCGACGAAGTGGTTCACGTCCGCAACGGCACCGGTCCCGCTTCCATCAACCGCCTCAATCGCCAGCGCCAGGTTACGCTTACGGGCAACGTAGCCCCCGGTGCTTCGCAAGCCGATATTCAGGACCGGCTGGACGAAATTACCAAGAGCCTGCGCATGGAACCAGGCTACACCGCCGGCCTCACAGGCCAATCAAAAGAATTGTCCAAGGCCGGCTATTACTTCGTGCTGGCCTTCGCCCTGACGTTCATCTTTATGTACATTGTGCTGGCTGCTCAGTTTGAATCCTTCATTCACCCCATCACCATTCTGCTTACGCTGCCCCTGGCGATTCCGTTCGGCATCGTGGCGCTGCTGATCGCGCATCAGACCGTCAACATTTTCTCGGGGCTCGGTCTTCTGCTGCTGTTCGGCATCGTCAAGAAGAACGCGATTCTGCAGATCGACCATACCAACGGCCTGCGCCGCGAGGGGTTGGATCGTTATGACGCCATCATCCAGGGCAATCGCGATCGTTTGCGGCCCATCCTCATGACCACGCTCGCGCTGGTGGCCGGCATGATCCCGTTGGTGATTTCGTCGGGCGCCGGCGCTGCCACCAATCGCTCCATCGGCGTGCTGGTGGCCGGCGGGCAGACGCTTTGCCTGCTGCTCACTTTGCTGGCCGTGCCGGTGTTTTACTCGCTGTGGGAAGATCTGGGCCAGTCCTTCGCCGGCGGAAGGATGTCGCGCTGGTTTGGACGTAAGGAGTCCAAATCGGCGCAGACCAGTCCGGCGCCAGTGGGAGCGACGGTCTTTCAGAACATCCTCGGCCAAGGGGAGTCGCGGTGAAGAAGCTAATCCCGTTCACTCTGCTGGCAGCGGCTGTTATCTGCTCCGCGGAACAACCGTCGCAGACCGCCGGACCTCTGGAAGTGCGCGGAGGCGTGCAACTCCAGTCCCTCGGCGAGACCGTGATTCCACCGCGGATCGGCATAGCCGGGCAGATGAGCCTGACTCTTCCCGATGTACTCCAACGCGTGCTGGCTAATGACCCCGACCTCGAGATCTCACGCATCCAGCTCGAAGAGGCGGACTACAGCGTCACCGGCGCCAAGGGATTCTACGACCCGGTGTTTGGCGCACTGGTGCAGCGCTCGCGGGCGGTGACGCCCATCGCCTCCATCATTGGCGGTTCCGCCGACGGTAAGCTGACCTCAAAGGAATACGACCTCAATCCCTCCATCACCGGATCTTCGCCGTGGCTGGGTGGCTCCTATACCCTGACGTTCAACAATGCCCAGCAGATCACCGACAGCACTTTCACCACGCTGAACCCGCAGTATCCGGCGTCGGTGTCGTTGAACCTGACGCAACCTTTGTGGCGTGGGCTGCATTTTGACAACGGCCGTTACCAATTGCAGGTGGCGCGCAAGAACGTCAACCTCAGCCGCGAGCAACTGCGCCAGCAGGTCATCGCGGTAGTGACCACGGCCATTCAATATTACTGGGAGCTGGATTACGCCGCGCACAATCTCGACGTGCAAGCAGAGGCCGTGCGGCTGGCACTGCAACAATTCGAAAGTAACCGTCGGCAGGCCGAACAGGGCATTCTGGCGCCCATCGATGTGGTAGCGGCCCAGACCCAGGTCGCCACGTTCCAGCAGGATCTTTTCCTCGCGCAACAGGCGCTTACCACCGCGGAAAACAATCTGAAGACGCTGATGCTGCCCGGCCGCACCGATCCGCTGTGGGGCACGGCCCTGGTTCCGGAGACCGAGCCCGATCCGAACATTGTTCCGCCCACGCTCTCCGAAGCCATCCGACAGGCCCTGGCCACACGGCCGGAACTTTCCGAGAACCTGATCAACCTGGAAATCAATCGCCTGGCGCTCAAGCAGACCGACGAAGCCACTAAACCTCAGATCAACGCCATCGCGACCTTGACAGCCGCCGGCCTCGCCGGAACGCCCGTGACGACTTCTCCGTTTTCGATTCCGGGGTTCAGCTTCGGACCCACGGTCTTGCCGCCGCTCCTGGTGGGCACCTACGGTCAGTCGCTGAGCAATATTGTCGCGGGCAACTTCAGCACCGCCAAAATCGGCCTGCAGATTTCCCTGCCCCTTCGCAACCGGACGGCGCAGGCCAATCTGGCCGTCTCGATGGCGGAGAAGCGCCGCCTGGAGGTGGTGCGCAACCAACTCGGCATGGCCATCGAAGCCGACGTCCGGAATGCGCTGCAGACGGTGGATTCGGCGCGTGCGCGATACGATGCCGCCATGCTGGCCAGCCGCTCCGCCAACGAACAGTACGCGAGCGAGCAGCGCCAGTTCCAGGCCGGTACCTCGACTGTCTTTCTAGTCTTGCAGCGGCAGACCGACCTGATCACCGCCCGCAGCCGCGAGATCCGCGCGCGAGCGGATCTCGCCGAATCCGTAGCCAATCTCGACCGCGCCACCGCGCGGACCATCGAAGCTCATCAGATCAGCCTGGCGCCGTAAAGGGTTGAGCGCACGCCGCGTTCCCGGCCCCACTCCTTTTAGTGCCCGCGCTCGTGATCCTTACCTAGTTCATGGACTTTGTAGTGGTTGCGAAAGTTGCCATGGTCGCCATATTCCCAAACGTCGCCAGTGTTGGAATTGAAGAACGCGTGGTTACCCCCGCTATACGAGAATTGGATGCCAGCGAACCCTCCGTCGGCCATCACGGCCTTGGGTTGAAGGATCGGTTTAAATGTGAACACCGCCAGAAGCAGAACGATGAGCGTCAGGATCGTCTTTGTGTACAGGTCAATGCGCATGTGAGCGCCTCCAAATCTGTTCTCCGCGGCAGATCGCGGGACGTTCCAGTTATGGCATTTCTGAGGCCGACGGCACCGAATCGCTTTAACCTGTTACATTCCAGCGTTTTGGGGCCCTTAGGGAGCCTCGTGCGTCGCGGATGGGGAACCGACCGCAGGGAGTCACCCGACCGGATTTGGTCACCGGGTATGCTCGGGATCGGAACGTCCCAAGCAGGCCGGCGAGAAGCGTCCGCGATCGGCTATTTACGGCTGTGATGGTACGCTCAAGAAAGCTGAAAATGTCTGGCGCCGTAGTCATAGCATAGACACATGGATTTGAACAACGCAGTAGTTCTGATTACCGGTGGGTCAAGCGGCATCGGCCGGGCCACGGCCCAGGTGCTGGCACAGGCAGGCGCGCGCGTTGCTATCACCGGGCGCGACGCGGAACGATTGGCCGAAGCCGCTCGCTCGCTGGGGGTAGTGGGCATACAGGCCGATGTCGCGAATGAAGACGACGTGATGCGGACCTTTCGGGAGGTCAAGGAAAAGCTTGGCCACCTAGATGTCTTGATCAACAATGCCGGCATTGGCGTGCTTAAGGAACTGATCGACCAGGACCGTGGCAGCTTCGACGCCGTCTTTGCCACTAACGTGACTGGCGTTATGCTCATGTCGCGCGAAGCCGCCCGGCTTTTCAAAGAGCGCAAACGCGGCAACATCATCAACATTTCCTCCACCGCCTCCTTGCGCGGTGCGCCCCGAGGCACGGCCTACTACGCCAGCAAGTTTGCCCTGCGCGGGATGACCGAGTGCTGGCGCGCCGAGCTACGGAAATACAATGTGCGTGTCTTCTTGATCAATCCGAGCGAAGTGATCACTGACTTCGCGCGCAGGGCAGGGTTTCCGCAAGCCGATAACCCGACCAAGCTACGGAGCGAAGACATCGCCCACATGATCAAGGCGGTTCTCGAAATGAATGACCGGGGCTTCACTCCGGAGCTCTCCGTCTTCGCGACGAATCCGGTGGATTGAGTTTGCAACCCGTTACCGAGCCGCGACCGTTAGGGAGCGGGGGCTGCCTTTTTCCGCAGCCTGCTATGCGGTTCTGGGTACCTAAAGATTTGGGGATGATATAACTGTTATATAAGCGTGCGGTTCCAGTTTGACAAACGGAAGAGCAGCAGCGTCAAGCGTAAACACGGCGTCAAACCGATTGCACCGAAGAAGCCAACAGCTGAAGAGATTGCTGACATGGCATCTCGCCGAGAAGACGTTTCGTCCCACTTTACCGGAAAATTCACCGTGGTCCGGCCGATCCATCGCATGAACGTCGATCTGACTCAAGGCATGTTGCGAGAACTGGATGAGCGGGCGGCCCGATTCAATATCAGTCGCCAAGCAGCCATCAAGACATTGCTCGCGCAAGCGTTACGCGAGGAGCGAGAACCTAAGCGGCGGCCCAAACCAGACTCGCGAGCGCCTGAGATCCGCCGCAGGGGTTCGAGAACGCGGGCCCTACGCTAATCGGCAGCACGGCGACGCCCTTTAAGGATGCTATCGGCGGTGATTCTATGTGCGGCCGGGAGATAAACCAACGAATCGCGCTTCTGTTAGTCGGCCTGGCAATCGCCATTCCCGCGCACGCGCAAGGGAAGCACAAGGTGATCATTGACGAAGACTGCTCCGGCCCTGGAGGGACGAATATGCAGGCCGTGCTGACGCTGGTCAACTCGCCCGAGACCGACGTCCTCGGCATTACCATCCCCACCGGCGACGCGTGGCGCGATGAAGAGGTGCAGCACGCGCTCCGGCTTCTAGAAATCATCGGCCGGACCGACATCCCCGTAGTGCCTGGCGCGGTTTTCCCGCTGGTCAACCGCAAGGAGTTCATAGCTCGGTGGGAAATGCAATATGGGAAGGTGATGTATCAGGGAGCCTGGAACACCGGCGCGCCGGTGCATGGCCCTTACGAGACTCCGCCGATGCCCGAAGGCGCTCCGGCGGCAAAAGCGTTATCGGAGGACGCCGCTCACTTCCTGGTGCGCATGGTGCGGCAATATCCGCGCCAGGTCACGATCTACGCCGCCGCACCCCTGACCGATCTCGCGCAGGCACTGGCGCTCGATTCGCACTTCGCCGAGTTCGCAAAAGAACTGATCGTTATGGGCGGAGCAATCCATCCGGTCACCGACGACCCAGAATTTGCCAACAACCCGCACCACGAATTCAATTTCTGGATGGACCCGGAGGCTTCGCATGCCGTGCTGCATGCCCGCTGGCGGCGAGTCGTGCTGACGACGGTGGATATCTCGGTCAAGACGCGCATGGACCAGACCCTGACCGCCGCGGTTGCCAAGAGCCAGACGCCCGCGGCGCAGTATGTCGCCAGGTACGCCAAGCCGGACTATCTGTGGGACGAGCTGACCGCAGCCGCATGGCTCGATCCGGCCATTGTCACCTCGTGGGAGAAGCTGTATATAGATGTTTCGATCGACCATGGCGCATCCTACGGCGACACGCTGGCCTGGCAGCCCGGCCGAAAACCCCGCCACGGCGCGCGGCTCGTCGAAGTGCAAAAGGATTTAGATAAAGCGAAATTCTATGAGGAATACGTTGCCCTGATGACTCGTCCCACACCACCGAAGCAAGCCGTCAAGACGATCGGACCAACCGTTCTTCCTCCGCCACAATCCGGTCGATCTGCGTTGAGTCTTCGCTGACCTGTTGGTAGACCAGCATGATTCTGGAGGCCGCGCGCTGATGCCTTAGATACTGCCGCCGATTGGCGTCACGGTAATCCGAAGCGCGCACCCGCGCCGCCCGGCCGAGGCAGGCCAGAACATTCTGCACGCCGAAATCGACGATTAGTTCGTAACAGGTTTCGCACAGATCTGCTTCGGTGGCCGTTTGCAGGGCGTTGTCCCCCGCCGATGTGAGGGGACCGATGGGGTGAGTGATGGTCATTTCGTTGCTTCCTATACTTGTTCAATGGAGGTCAACTGCCGGTACAATCGCATATGCAGCCAGGCCGTGGCGGCACAGCCTATGGCAGCGATTCCCGCCGGAATTACGCGGCCGGTCAGCAGAAATCCGAGCAGGCCGTACACTGTGATGAGGACGCTGAACCAGAGCCAAGGCTGGGAACCGCACCGAAGCGCCCATAGCGCCGCCGCCAGCAGCAACACCATGGCCGATCTCCTCACTCCAAAGGGTTGTGGAATGTTAGTCACGCTTGCCTCCCACGCGCTCATTTGCCGTTGATGCCAACGGTTTTGAGAACTCCGAGCACCACCTCTTCGCTGATGGCATACGTATCCCAGGCGAAAGTGAAATCGTCGGTCGCCGCCCCGCGTTCCGATAGGATCGCCTCGGGAGAAGCGGCCGAGCCGTCCAACCACTTGCCGTGCAGAGCCGTCTTCATTTCCAAGGCCCGGACCAGTCGCTCTCTTCTTCCCGGGCTGGCGTCCTTCCATAGCAGCAGCAGCGGCTTGGTCCAGCAACACGGATCGAGGATCGTGCCTGTGACCAGCGCCCCTTCCAGCTTGGCTCCGTGGAGTTCGGCGCCGTGAAGATCCGCCCCGCGGAGATCGGCTCCGGCCAGATCGGCATCCGTCAAATCGGCATAGGTGAGGTGTGCCCGCCTGAGATCCGCTCGCCGCAGATCGGCATTTGCCAGTTTTGCGCCGCTGAGATATGCGCCGCGCAGGTCGACGTTTCTCAGATCGGCCCCGCTCAGGTCGCGTCCTTCCAGATCGGCCGCGCTAAGATCGGGAATATAGTCCGGATCGCAGTTCCGCAATCCGTTCCATGCCTGCACGCTGTCTTTGAGCATAGACACACCTCTTCCTTACGCGACAATCATGAATCCGCACTCTAATGCGGTTAGAACCTGTGCCTTAGGGGCACCAAGTAAATCGACGGGGATTTAGGACCAACGAATCCTATTATAGCGAGAAAAAAGGCTGTGTCAATACACCGTGGTCAAAATTGCTCAGGTTCTTGGAAAAGACCTGATCACGGCGCCGGTTCGATCCGCAGAACCGCGCCGGGGTCTTCGTCCGTCAGAAGATAAAGCAGCCCGTCCGGGCCTTGGCGCACATCGCGGATCCGCTGATGCAAGTCGGTGAGCATGGTTTCTCGGCGAAGCTCTTCCTGCTTGTCGTTGAAGACGATGCGTTCCATGTGCCCGGTACCGGGAACCTCGCCGGTGCGCATGGAGCCCACGAACACGTTGCCCTTCCAGGCCGCGAAACGGTCGCCGGTGTAGAACGCCATGCCGGATACGGCGATGGATGGCACCCAGAAAACCAGCGGCGCTTCCATGCCATCGCGCCACGGCACCTCCGCCACGCGCGGGCCCTCATAGGTGCGCCCGAAGCTGATTACGGGCCAGCCGTAATTCCGGCCCGGCTGGATGATGTTGATCTCATCGCCGCCGTTAGGGCCGTTTTCGTTGGACCACAACGCGCCAGTCTGGGGATTTACCGCCAGTCCCAGTTGATTGCGATGTCCCAGCGTGTAGATCTCGGGCCGGTAGCCGGCGCTTCCGATGAACGGATTGTCGCTCGGGACGCTGCCGTCTTCCCGCAACCGCAGCATCTTGCCGTTCAGACTCTTGGGGTCCTGCGCATAGTTTCCGTTGGCGGCGCCGGTAGCCATGTACAGCATGCCGTCGCGGCCGAACGTGATGCGCGCAGCGGAGCCCGCTCCATCCCAGCGATCGGTCTCGATCAGGTCACGGACATCGGTCAGGGCCGACCCGTCGAACCGGCCGCGCGCCAGGGCGGTCGCCACCTTGCCATCCACCGGGGCCTTCGTGTAGGTCAGGTAGATTAGCCGGTTCTCGGCGAACTTGGGGTGGAGCGCGATATCCATCAGGCCGTACAGCCGCACGCCGTGCACCTGGGGCACCCCGCTGACCGGCGTCGGGTCGAGCGCGCCGTTGCGAATGACGCGCAGCCGGCCGGGGCGCTCGGTGACCAGCATGGAGCCGTCCGGAAGAAACGCCAGGCTCCAGGGATGCGACAGCCCTTTGGTAACTATGACAACCCGGATCTTGTGTTGCTCGGCGGTGTCGATGATGAAGGGTCCATCGCCGAGAGGGGTGACGGGGACGCCTATGGGAGTCCGCGGCTGGGGCGGACGCTGTTGCGCCGATAGTGTGGCGGCCAGGAGGATTGCTGCCAAGAGGAGCCGGCTCATAGCGCTTGACGCTATCATGGGCCGCTGCCGTGGTGCAAGCACCGACACCGGCGGCAAAGACCGCCGGCGTTACGTAGCGCTGGCGATCTTGTCGCCGGTGAGGGCAGCACTGGTACGCTAGTCTGGAGCTATGCAAGGCAGCCCGGCGAAATACTGGCGCAAATTGGGTGGCATCGAAAAAACCTTCCTGATCGTCATCGCGCTCTATGCGCTGTTGTATTTCTCGGGAATCGCGCCGGTCTTCGCCATAGTCGTTGCGCTGGCGGCCTTCGCCTTGGGGTTGCTGGCGTTCTTCCGGTTGGTTCGGCGTACGATGCGCGTGGTGCTCTGGCGGTTACGGTACCGCCTGGTGGCAGCGTACCTTCTCATCGCGGTTGTGCCCGTCGTCTTGATCCTCATGCTCGCCAGCATTGCGGCGTATGTCATCGTCGGCCAGATGGCCGTCTACCTGGTCAACAAAGAACTATCCCGCCGCATGACCTTCCTGACCAGCCCCGCCGAAGGACTCTTGCGGTTATCGAGCAACAATCCGGCGGAGTTAGCCGCGCGACTCGCTCCCATGATTGAATCCCGCTTCCCGAATCTTGAAATGCTGTTCTCCGGGAAGTCCGAAGTGCACTATCCGCTGGAGTCCACTCTCGAAGCGCCTCCTGCCGCGTGGGGCAATGCCAACGGGCTGATTCTGAAAAACAAGCGCGTGTATGCCTGGGTACACGCCGTGTCGGACGGTAACCAACTGACGCTGGTGACGCCCATCAACCACGAACTGCTGAGCCAGTTGATTTCCACCCTCGGCGACGTCGACCTCTTGCCATATACGAGGCGGACCGCAGAGAGCCGGCTGCCGCCCAAGCAGGGCGCTCTCGATTTCGAAGTAGCATTCGCCTACCCAATGGAGATCGCCTCCTGGAATTCTCCTAAAGAACACAAACAGGGGATGCTGGTGGTGGACACGCGGGTCTTTGCGGTGCTCGCGACGGTTTTCGGCGACAATCTACGGTGGGCGGAAGGGTGGCTCACATTGTTTGTGGTGGTCACCATCGTGTTCTTGCTGGTGGAACTCGCCGCGTTGTTCTGGGGCTTCCGGCTCAGCCACAGCATCACGGGCGCGGTGCACGAACTCTATCAGGGCACCCTGCACGTGAAGGAAGCCGATTTCTCGTACCGCATCCCGGTGCGCGGCGACGATCAGCTCGCCGAGTTGAGCGCTTCGTTCAACAGCATGACCGACAACCTGGGCCGCTTGATCGTGGTGGCCAAAGAAAGCGAGCGCATGCAAGCCGAGTTGGAGATTGCGCGCCAGGTGCAGGCGCGATTGTTTCCCAGCGCGCCGCCTTCTCTGAAGGGCCTCGAGCTGGCCGCCGTCTGCAAGCCGGCGCGCACCGTCTCGGGCGACTACTACGATTACCTCTCGATCTCCGACCACGCGGTGGCGTTTGCTATCGGCGATGTGGCGGGCAAGGGCATTTCCGCGGCGCTGCTCATGGCCGCCATTCAATCCACCATGCGCACGCAATTGACCAGCGCCGCGCAGGAGGGCCTCTCTACGGCATCTCTGGTGGCCACTTTGAACCGCCAGCTCTACGCCACAACCGGCACCGAGAAATACGCCACCTTCTTTTTCGCCCTGTACGATGACGCTAGGCACGCCCTCACCTACACCAACGCCGGGCATTTGTCGCCGCTCCTGATGCGCCGCGGCGAATTCCAGGCTTTGGAGCCGACGGGCACCGTGGTGGGCTTGTTCCCTTCGGTGAAGTACGGCGAGGAAACGGTCCCGTTTGAGGCCGGGGATATACTGGTGACCTACACCGACGGCATTGCGGAGCCCGAGAACGTCTACGGAGAAATGTTCGGAGAAGACCGATTGAAGGATCTGCTGCTGCGCTACGCCCAGACCGATTCCTCCGAAATCATTGCCCGCGTGATGGAGGCCGTGATCCACTGGACCGGTGAAGGGGAATTGCAGGACGACATGACCATGCTGGTGGCCCAACGCCTATGAAGGTGCTCACCGCGGCGCAGATGCGCGAAGTGGACCGGCGCACCACCGAGCGCGGCGTGCCGGGAATCGTGCTGATGGAGAATGCCGGCCACCGCGTGGTGGAGTTCCTGGAACGGCGGTTGGCGCCGCTGGCCGCGCAGCGCATCGTCGTGCTGTGCGGCAAGGGAAACAACGGCGGCGATGGGATGGTAGTGGCCCGGCAGCTTTACACGCGCATCCGGCCGGCCGCGCTGCACGTAGTTCTGCTGGCGGAGCCCGGCGAGTTGAAGGGCGACGCTGCGGCGAATTACCAGATGCTCCAGGCCTGCGGCTGCCTTGTGGCGACCGAGATCCCCGCCACCGCGCGCAACGCCACGCTGCTGATCGACGCGCTGCTGGGAACCGGCGTCAGCGGTCCCGCCACTGGACGCATGCTGGAGGGCATTCGCGAAATCAACAGCGGGTTTCCGCTGGCGAAGGTGGCCGCGGTGGACATTCCCTCCGGCATGCCGAGCGATTCCGGCGAGCCTGTGGGCGAAATCGCACGCGCCGATTTTACCGTGACCTTCACCGCGCCAAAGGTGGGGCAGGTGCTCGCGCCCAATTGCGATCACGTTGGCGAGTTGGCAGTTTGCCCCATCGGCACCCCGCCGGAGCTGTTTGAAAAGGACGACACGATTTTCCTGTCCTTGATCGAACCGTCGATGTTTCGGCATCTCCTTGCGCCGCGGCCGCCATCGGGTCACAAAGGGACGTTCGGCCACGTGCTGGTGGTTGCCGGTTCGCGCGGCAAAACCGGCGCGGCGGCGATGAGCGGCATGTCGAGCCTGCGGGCCGGAGCGGGATTGGTGACTGTGGCTTCAGCGGTGAGCGCCATTCCCATCATCGCGGGATACGCGGCGGAGCTGATGACGGAGCCGCTCGAAGAGAATGAGTCCGGCGGCGTTTCGCGAAACGCGCCCATCGAACGCCTGGCCGAAGGCATGACCGTGATCGCGATGGGGCCCGGAATGGGACGCCACCCCGATATCGAAGCGCTGGTAACCCGCGTCGCAGCGGCGATCGAGCAGCCAATGGTCATCGATGCGGATGGGCTCACGGCCAAGATACATGGCAGTGGCAAGGTGCGTGTGATGACGCCGCATCCCGGAGAAATGGGCCGACTCACAGGAAAGAGCATCGCCGAGGTTCAGAAGGACCGCGTGGGCGTAGCGCGCTCTTTCGCCGTGGAGCACAGCGTGGCGTTGGTGCTCAAAGGCCAGCGCACCCTGATCGCATTTCCCGATGGCGCAGTGTGGATCAACCCCACCGGCACGCCGGCTCTCGGAACGGGTGGCACGGGCGATATCCTCACGGGCCAGATCTCCGGCTTCCTGGCGCAGTTTCCACACGACTGGCAGAACGCCGTGGCCGCGGCCGTGTATCTGGGCGGACTGGCCGGCCAGATCGGCGCGCGCGAAGTAGGCGACAAAGGCTTGATCGCAACCGATCTGCTGCGCTATCTTCCGCGGGCCATGGAGGAGTGTGCCGGTCTACCGCACGGCCTCTGAAGAGGAGACCATCGCGCTGGGAGAACGCCTGGCGCACGAGTTTCCTGCGAAACAAGTGGTACTGTTGATCGGCCAATTGGGCGCGGGCAAAACCACGCTGGCGAAGGGAATCGTGAAAGGCCTGGGCGCGGCCGATCCGGACGAGGTCTCAAGCCCCACCTTCACGTTGATCCACGAGTACGGCAGCGAGGGGCGTGTGTTCCATATCGATCTCTACCGGCTGGACCAGCCGCGCGAAGTGGCCACGCTGGGCCTCGATGATTTATTCGATCGGCAAGCCATCGTGCTGATCGAGTGGGGCGAACGCTTTCCGCAATTTCTTCCGGCCGAGCGTACCGAAATTCGCGTCCGGACGATGGGCGACGAAAAAAGAGAGATAGAAGTGAAGACGTTTCCGGACCGCGTGGGATAATCGGAATCTATGAGCGCATCCAGTACACAGGCAGTCACACCCGATCGAATTCTGCAGATGATGTGGGGTTACGCACCCCCGCTAATTTTGGCCACCGCCGCTCGCCTGGAGCTTTTTGACGCGATCGATAAAGGCGCGCAAACCGCCGCGGAGGTAGCTGCTCGCACGGGCACTTCCGAACGGGGCGTGCGGCCGGTACTGAACGCGCTGGTGGGCCTGCAGTTTCTGGCAAAGAGCGGAAAGGACCGGTACGCTTTGACGCCCGAGAGCGCGACATTTCTGGTAAGCGGCAAGCCGGGTTACCTCGGAACCATGATGGAGCACGTGGGCCGCGATCTGGTTCCGCATTGGCTGGACCTGCCCGACACGGTTAAAAGCGGCCGGCCGGTGCGTGGGTTGAATCAGGAACAGGGCGCGGAATTCTTCGAGCAGCTAGTGGTCGGCCTGTTCCCCATGAACTACATGGCGGCGCAGGCCGTGGGAAAGGCGCTGAACGTCGCCGCCTCGAAAAAACCGCTCAAGATTCTCGATATCGCCGCGGGCTCAGGCGTCTGGGGCCTCGGAATAGCAGAACAAGCGTCGGCATCTACCGTCACCGCGGTGGATTGGCCGAACGTGCTTGAAGTGACCAAGCGATTCGCAGCCGAGCACGGGATGGCTGACCGGTTCTCGTACATCGCCGGCGACATGCAGAAGGTAGATTTCGGTGCCGGCTACGATGTCGCCGTGTTGGGCCACATTCTGCACAGTGAAGGAGAGACCAACAGCCGCACTCTGCTGCACAAGGTGGCCAACGCCCTCGCACCGGGTGGCACGATCGCGATCGCCGAGTTCCTGGTGAATGCCGAGCGAACCGGTCCGCCCATGGGCCTCTTCTTCGCCATTAACATGCTCGTCAATACCGACGATGGCGACACATTCTCGTTCGAAGAGATTAGCCAGTGGCTGGCCGAGGCCGGGTTGACCAATCCGCGGAAGATCGATCCGGGCGGGCCGGCGTCGGTGATCGTGGCACAAAAGGCGTAATCCGGGTCGTTTACTGCCGGTCGACGATACATTGAAGAGCATGCCTTACACGACCAGTGATGGAACCCGCATCTATTGGGATGATTCGAACGCGGGTGACCCTCTGCTCCTGATCATGGGGCGCGGCTATACCAGCGAAATGTGGCATCGCACTCGCCCGGTTCTCTCCCAGCATTACCGGACCATCGCCTTCGACAATCGCGGCGTGGGGAAAAGCGATGTTCCCACCGGAGCATATTCGATCGCGCAGATGGCTAACGATGCAGCGGCGGTGCTGGATGCGGCGCAGGTCGAACGCGCGCATGTTTTCGGCATCTCGATGGGCGGAATGATCGCCCAGGAGTTCGCGCTGGCTCATCCCCACCGGGTACGTTCCTTGATTCTCGGGTGCACCGCCTGTGGTGGCAAGAATGCCATACCGGCGGCGGAGAAGGTTCTACAGATTGTCCTCGCCCGCGCCACCATGACACCGGAAGAGGCGCTCAGGCCATCGTGCCGTTCATCTACCATGCAGCCACACCGCGAGAACGCATCGAGGAGGATCTGGCGATCCGCCGGGCCACCTATCCTACAGCCGCCGGATATCTGGGACAGGTTCAGGCAATCCTCGCATGGACATCGTTCGACCGCCTGAAAGATATTCAGGCGCCGACGCTGATCCTCCACGGCGAATCGGACGAACTGGTGCCACCGGAGAATGCCCGGATTCTGGGGAAGCACATCCCCGGTTCGCGCCTGGTGATGTTGCCGCATGCCAGCCACATCTTCCCGACCGATCAACCGGAAGCTGCGCATCGGGAGATTCTGGCGTTCTTGTCGGCGTCAGCTTGAATGTGAACCACTTTGGGGGGCGGACGCCCTCGTCCGCGCCGGACCCCCGGTCCGGCCTCTTCGGGAACCGCATTCTAATGCAGCAAGCAAAGCCGACGAGGGCGTCGGCTGCGGTCCAGTGGGACCGCCCCACCCTCACGGCAGCCGGGTTCACCAATCCGCGGAAGTCGATCCGGGCGGGCCGGCGTCGGTGATCGTGGCACAAAAGGCGTAAGCAAAGCCGGCGACAAGATCGCCAGCGTTACGTAACGCCGGCGGTCTTCGTCGCCGGTGCGGTGGCCACTTGAGTCACTCAGTCGTCAACGCGAACGTCCAAACTGAACCACCAGTCGGCATCTTACGCGAAGCATACCGAGTTGCCAGAATGCCGCCGAGTCCCGATGCAATGGTTACATACTGACGGCCTTTGTGTGTGTAAGTAATGGCCGTCGAATTGATGCTGGAGCCAGTCTGGAACTGCCACAGCGTTTGGCCTGTGTCTTCGTCGAGTGCCATGAACTCGCCTGTCAATTTACCAGTGAACACCAGCCCGCCGCCGGTCGCCAGCATACCGGCTGAACTGGGCAGATCGGTCAGCGGGACCTCCCATTTCTTCACGCCTGTAAGTGGATCGATCGCCGCCAGGTGACCAAGCACGTCGCCCGGGTTTGGTTCCGGGAACCTGCTGACGACGCCGGTCGAGGTCCCGCCGGCGACGGTTGGTTTCGGCGGAGCCAGCTTCTGAATACGCGGTACATTCCAAGTGCTGGCGTAGATGAGTCCGGTGTTCGGATCGAATGCGATCGGCACCGCATTGGTGCCGCGCGATGGCCAGATTTCGACCTCTTCGCCGGCCGTAAAGCGCTTCTGAACGTCAGTCAAGACGGGCCGGCCGGTGGCCATATCGATATGAGTCGCCCAATTGACCTTCACGTACGGGTGAGCGGCGATCAGTTTGCAGTTCGTCCGGTCCAGAACGTACAGGAAGCCGTTCTTGTTGGTCTGGATCATGACTTTCCGAAGCTGGCCGCCAACCTGGATATCCGCGAGCACATGTTCATCGGTGGCGTCCACATCGTAAACGTCGTTGGGCGTGTATTGAAAATAGCAGGCCACTTCGCCAGTCTTCGGCCGGATCGCGAGCACACTGTTGGTGAACAGGCTGTCCAAATTCTCGCGCGGTCTGGGATCGTATGGCTCGGCATTGCCGACGCCCCAATAGACGAGATCGAGCTGGGGATCGTAGGAACCGGACCGCCATGTCGGTCCCCCGCCCTGCGACCAGGCGTTACTATTCTTGGGCCACGTTTCGGAACCGGGCTCGCCGGGCGCTGGAATGGTATATCTGCGCCACAATTTCTTTCCGGTGTCGGGATCCCAGCCGTCAAGGAATCCGCGCGTGGTAGACTCTCCACCGGCCTCGCCCGAAATCAGTACGCCATTGGCAACGATCGGTCCACCAGTGGCGTAGTAGCCATCGTGCAAATCTGCGAATTTCTGATTCCACAATTCTTCGCCGGTCTTCAGGTCGAGTGCCAGAAGATGGTTGTCGATCGTCACGCGGAACAGTTTGCCGTTGTAGATGGTCGCGGCGCCGCGGTTGAATGCGGAACGCTGGACTCCCGCTTCCAGCCGCACGGGTGTGCGCCAGATCTGCCGGCCGGTTTCCACGTCGATGGCGAAGGTCCACTTGCCGTTGACCACATACATGACGCCGTTGTAAATGGTGGGCGCGGCCAGTTCACCCTCGTCATTCATTACGCTTGTGCTCCAGAGCGGCACCAGGCGCTTGACGTTGGACTTATTGATTAGCTTGAGCGGGCTGTAGCTCTTCCGGTCGTAGCCCATGCTTTGGGTGAGGACGTTTTCGGTGTTCTTGCCGTCGTTGACCAGTTCTTCCGTTGTTTGGGTGAATCCCGCCGCGATCCAGATACCGAGTAGCGTGGCACACAGCGAAATTCTCTTCATGGTCGGCCTCCCTTGGTGGAACGTCGCACTAGCTTATCAAAGGTTGTAGGATTGCGAACCCCCGCTCCCTGACGGTCGCGGTTCGGTAACGCTTGGTCAACGTGCGAGCGCGCCGCCCGCTTCGCTCTCGCTGCGCGCCGGTATGAGCTACGAGGCGCTGGTGCGATCGCGAATTTGCGAGCCGCTCGGCATGGCGGACACGCGGGTCACTCTGACTCCCGAGATGAAGGCGCGGCTGGCCGTGGGGCACAGCGAGACTCTCGCTCCGGTGTCGAACTGGGACATCCCGACGCTGGCGGGCGCCGGTGCTCTCCGATCGACCGTCAACGATATGCTCATTTTCCTCGCGGCCAATCTCGGCTATGCCAAAACACCGCTCGCTGAAGCCATGGCCGACGAGGTCTCCGTCCGCCGCTCGGCCGGCGCGCCCGACATGGAGATCGCTTATGCCTGGCACATTCAGACTAAAGACGGGAGCTCCATCATCTGGCACAACGGCGGCACCGGCGGCTACCGCTCCTATATGGGCTACGATCCCAAGGCCCGCGCGGGAGTGGTGGTGCTCTCGAACATCTCGACGCAGGCGGGACCCGATGACATCGGCCGGCATTTGCTCAATGCGAGCTACCCGCTGCTGAAGATGGCTGCGCCCACCGAGCGCAAGGAGATCACGCTGAACAACGACACCTTCGACCGGTACGTGGGGGTATACCAACTCGGCCCCAATGCTCTCATGACGATGTCGCGCACCGGAGACAAGTTTTACACGCAGCTTACCGGACAGCCGAAGTTCGAAGTGTTCGCCGAAAGCGAGCGGAAGTTCTTCCTCAAGGTTGTGGACGCGCAGCTTACTTTCGATGTCGATCCACAAGGCGCGACGCCTCAGGTTACCCTTCACCAGAATGGAAGGGACATGGTTTGGAAGCGGCTGAGCGAGGCCGAAGCCCAGAGCGCCACGGCTGACATTGAGGCTCACAATGCCGAAGTCGCCAAGCGGTTCAAAGAACAGAAGCAGTCGCCCGGAACGGAAGCCGCGGTCCGCCGCACGATCCAGGAGCTACAAGCTGGAGAACCGAAGTACGATCTGATGAGCCCGCAACTCGCCCAGATCACGCGCCAGCAGTTGCCGCAACTGAAGGCCACGATCGCCCAGTTAGGCGCGCTCGAATCCGTGACTTTCAAAGGCGTAGGCCCGGGCGGCGTCGACATTTTTGAAGTCAAGTTCGAGCATGGCACCACCGAATGGAGAATCATGCTCGGCGCGGACGGTAAAGCTCAGAGCATTGGATTCCGTCCACTATAACTTGCGACTTTTGAAAGTCGTGAACTTTCTCGCCCCTCGACTCGTATTGTAGCGGCATGAAGACAATTCTCCTGGCTGCTCTGAGCGCGGGGTTCTTGCTAGCCCAGGCGCCCCCGGATCGAAAGTTCGAGGTGGCCTCCATCCGGCCTTCGCAACCGACGGAACTGGACCGCGTGGGCATCGGGCTGCACCTGGACGGTGCGCAGGTTCGGATCAATGCCCTGCCCCTGCGGGACTATATCGCGAGGGCCTATCGCCTGAAACTCTATCAAGTGACCGGGCCGGACTGGCTTACGTCGGAAAGGTTCGATCTGAGCGCCAAGCTTCCCGAGGGTTCGAGTTCGGATCAGATACCCGAGATGCTGCAATCCCTTCTGACGGAGCGGTTTCAAATGAAACTACATCGCGACAAAAAGGAATTGCCGGTGTATGCGCTGATCATCGGAAAGCCGCCGCTGAAACTCCAGGAATCAGCTGGGGATGCCTCCGCGAGCGTTCCGATTAAAGGGGACGTGAATGTTGCCGTCTCTGCGGGCGCCGCTCCCTCCGGCGCCGTGGGTGTTTCGGTGAATCTCGGGAATGGTTCCTACTACACATTCGCGAACGGCAAGTTCGAGATCAAGAAAGTCGGTATGGCGATGCTGACTCAGCAGCTCGAGCGGTACGTGGATCGTCCCATCATCGACATGACGGGACTCAAGGGAAACTACGATCTCACAGTCACAGTGACACCGGAAGACGCGCAAACCATGATGATTCGTGCAGCCGTCAATGCCGGCCTGGTGCTCCCGCCGCAGGCTTTACAGCTCCTGGACAACGGTTCGATTCCCTCCTTGTTCGACGGCATGCAGCAACTGGGCTTGAAGATGGAGGCGCGCAAGGCGCCGTTGGATATGCTGGTGGTCGACCAGGCATCGAAGAAACCGACGGAGAACTGAGCCCTTTCGATATATAATGAGGCAGCCGCGTCCTCTAGTTCCAGAGGATCGCGTGAAACCTCTCAGCCTTCTTTTCTTAGCTGCAGTAATCGTGCAAACGGCCACGCCGGCCAACCTGGCCATCTCCACGTTTTTGAAAGATGGATTCAACCCGACCGCTATCGCGTCGGATCCTGCGGGCGACATATACCTCGCTGGCAGCGCCCTCATCGACCCGGCATCGCAGACCACGAGTGCCGTCGTGGCCAAGCTCGATCCGAAGGCCAGTCAATACCTGTATTTCATCTACTTCGACAGCGCCGCTAACGATCAGTTATCGTCGATTGCGGTCGACAGTGCAGGAAACGCATACATAGCCGGATGGACTACCAATCCCAATTTCCCAAGCACTGGCGGCGCCCTTCGGGCTGCTCCTCCAAGCACAACGAATACGCGGGCATTCGTGGCCAAGTTGAGTCCCGACGGCGCAATCGTGTTCTCTGCTCTCATCGGCAGCGCAGCGACGGCCCAAGCCCGCGGGATCGCCGTGACGCCTCAAGGTCAAATCCTGGTCAGCGGCATCGCAACTTCCCGCAGATTTCCGCACACCTCCGGAGCCTACAGCGTCGCCGACTCGACGAACCAGTGGTTCCTGATGGAACTGGATGCCGGAGCCAGCCAGATGATTTTTTCCGCGACCGGAATTGGCGGCAGTTCGATCGCGCTGGACGCCTCTGGCAATATTTATCTGGCGGGCAGCAGCCCGGGAACATATTACCCGACGACGCCGGGCGCATACCAGACCGCGTTCGTGCAAGGTTACGGTGGCTGCAACAGTGCCGCGTGCACAATCTCCATTAGTGGCAACTTGCAACATGTAACCAAGGTTGATCCGGCGGCCTCAAAGCTGATTTACTCGACGGGCCTCAATGATCCGACAGGTGCGGCTGGATCCACTACCAACACCGGCCTGGCGATTGACGCCGCGGGGAACGCGTACCTCACCGGCACGCTGTTCGCAGCGGAGTATCCGTTCACCGTTCCGAACAATTCCTCGGGCTACCGCCCCTCGGGCTATCTCACCAAGCTCGATCCGGCGGGGGCGAATGTGCTGTTTTCGATTCCGCTCGGCGGGGCCGGCGTCCAACTGGATTCTTCCGGCGCCGTATACGTGGGCGGAATCGTATCGACTTACTCGCCTTGTCTGTCTGATGGTTGCATTGGGTACCCGTCGACGCCGCTAGCGCCCCCGCCGATATTCTCCTGGATACCGCAGCAGTGCTGGCCCGACAACATCACGGCCATCAGCGAGGCCTATGTGCTGAAGCTTGACCCCGCAAGCGGGAAGGTGCTGGACGGTCAGTGGATCGACGGCTCTGCGCCTGGGGCTGCCGGAATCACACTGGCTGCGGGCAAGGTTTGGATCACCGGCGAAACGCCCGCGCCGGACGTGCCCATTTCCCCCGGCGCGCTCACGCCACAAAATCTCGGGCCCGGATTCCTGGCCGCTTATTTGTCCGCGGCCGATTTTTCCGGCGGCGTGCGCACGGGGCCGGCGATTGCCTGCGTGTTGGATGGCGGCAACCTGACACATGCCGGCGCAATTGCAGCGTACCAATTGGTCTCGATCTTCGGCACGAATCTGGCGCCCGCTATAGGAGCTACGGCGGCCGAGGGAACCGATACATCCATCGCAGGCGTATCCATCACGTTCGATGGCGCGCCCGCGCAGTTGCTGTACGTTTCCCCATCGCAGATCATGGTGTTGGTTCCCGCTCCGCTTCCCCCTTCCACACAAGCGGCGGCCGCGCTGCCCGCGGCGAGGGTCATGCAGTTGACGGTGAACGGCGTCACGATCCAGCGGCAATTTCCATACACCGTATCCAACCTGAATCTATTCGCGGATCTAGCGTCGATCCAATTTCCCTGTGACGCCTTGGCGGTTTACGCGGGATTCCAGCCGGTCGCGATGAACGCGGACGGCTCGCCAAATTTGTGTTCCAATCCGGCCAGGTACGGTTCTACAGTTTCGTTCTTTATGCACGGCGCTGGAGGGGACACATTTGGATTTCAGCCGCCTCAGCACTTGTCGAACTTACAGGCTTTTGTCGGCAGTTGCTCGGCAACCGTCACGGACGCTTCGTTGATCGATGGCTTCATTTATAAAGTGGACGTGACTTTGCCGGCGTCACAGGCCCCCTGCTCGGATATATACGGCAACGGTTCGCCGGAAACCCAGTTTTTCGTAACGTTCACCTACAACGGCAATGCGGTGGGACCGGTCTACCCTCAGTATGTAAACGGTGGTTCGATCGTGAACTTGCAGCCTATGCTGATGGATGTGTGGGTGAGATGACTAAGTTTCCGGGCCAGCCATTTTTCATCGCCGCAATTACTCCCATAACACGCCGCTCACGTCAGCGGATTGGCTTGACTCCAAGCTGTTGGCAGATCTTTCGGGCCAAGCGATTGTCGATCTCGGCGTGACGCGGGACCGGAGCCTTCGCGCCGTTTGCCGGATTGGTATATATCGTGTGGCGGCCGCCTTCCCGATCCACCCGACAGCCTGATCCTTCAAGTGAACGATGAGTTCATGCCGCTTCAAGTTCGGGGCGCCCCGACGTGGACAGAAAGCGGCACGAGTTCGATCAGATCAGCGTCGGCAGTCGCATCCGGGTCAGGGGTCGGTAAGGGCTTGCCTTCTTCCAGGAGACACTGAGCCAAGTCCTCCATGGCGCTGGCGATCATCAGCCCGGCGTCGGGTAAATCGAAGCCCTGCGTGACTGCTCCGGGAAAATCGAGGGCCTCCGCTACCACCATCTCGCCGGCAGCGCGTGGAAGGTGGAAGGCAATATGGTAGCGGAGCATACGCTCATCATACAGCACAGGTCAGCCGAAGGTAGGTGGAGCTATGCCACTCCGGAAATCGACAACGTTGGCTAACCCCAGATGTAGAACAGCGCCATCAGGCAGAGCCACATCCCGTCCAGGAAATGCCAGAAGATGGCGCTGGCATCGACCACGGTCCTCTTGGCGGGGCCTAGAGTGAAGCGTAGCGCCTCCACGTCCACATACACCACAGCCGCAATCGCTCCCAGAACGTGCGCGGCGTGAGTCGCCGTCAGGATGTAGAAGAACGAGGTGGCGGGGTTGGACGCAATGAAGAGCCCGGAGTTTCTCAAGTGCCGCCAGGCCAGCGCCTGGCCGAGCAGGAAGAGAATTCCCAGCGCCGTGGCAGCCGTCCACCACCAGTTGAACCCGGTGCGGTCGGAGGCCTGGAGCCTGCGGCGGGCCTTCTCGAACAAGGCGCTCGAAGCCAGCAACACGCCCGTGTTCCACCATAGGACGCGCGGCTTCGGCATGCTGACCCAATCGACCGCGATCACACGGCGCATGACGAAGGCGGCCAGCAGGGCCAGAAAAACCATGGTGCTGGACACCAGTAGCAGGTAAAGGCCAAGCAGGGAAGCACGGCGGGATGCGCCGGGACCAGTGGGCGAGCCGCCATGCACCATGTCATCCGTGAGGCGGCCGGCCATTAGCGATCCGGTGCGGTGGCAGGGCATCGCCCTGCCCCAGAACTCCTAGGAAACCGGGGGCAGCGAGAGATTCGCCTTTGCCAGGGCACGCTGCAGCATGCTGACGGCATGAATTTCCGGGACGCTCCGGGCTATGGAAATCTCCGAAACCAGCATGTATCTAGCCCGGTCCATCATCTTCTTCTCGCGAAACGAAAGCGGCTTTTCAATTTGCAAATGGAGCAGGCCCTTGAAAACCTCCGCCGCCCTGAGCAGATCACCGCTCAGCATCTTCTCGGAATTGTCTTTGAAGCGTGCCTTCCAGTCCGGGTTCACAGCACAAGATCCATGGGACAGGAAGGAAAGGACCCGTGAAATCTCACGGTCTTTGGTTACCCTGCGCAGTCCGATGTTGGCGGCATTCGAAAATGGCACCAATACCGTGACGCTGTTGTAACCGAACCGGAGTAGGTAAAACCGCTCATAGTCGGCCCCGAAGGCACGACTGCTTATATTTTCAATCGTCCCAACACCTTGGTTGGGATAGACGACCTTGTCGCCGATCTGGAAGGTCATACGGGGTCCCCCACAAACCACCGTGCTCAAGTTCTACTGGCTACTGAGTGCAATTAACTCTTGCATAGTACGCTTGCACGGGGATTCTGTCAAGGGGCTCTTATGATCAAAACCGCCATCTGATTGGCCTTTTCGTCATTCACGCAATGGTCACGGGGAAAATTCGGGGGCGCAGTACTAATGACAGCCACCGCAGGTGTACACCCTGGGTTGGTGGTTGTCCCTGCGGGACGTAGTTAGGAACCGGCTTGAAAAACTTTGGTTTCTTTGGGCTCGATGGGCAAGCCCCGTTCGGCCAGCAAGACCCTCCGCAAGCTGCGCAGATCGTTTAGAATCCGGCGGCTGGAGGTGATATGCAGGTTCAGCTTATCCAGGTTGTACGAAACCAGGAGTAGCGCCTGCTTGCGGCGGTCCGCGCCATCGCGTTCGGCTGCGGTGATCTCCTCTTCAATTTCGCGACGAGCTTCGCTCAATTCATCGGCCAGCATCGCAACATACTCGTGCGAGCCTTCAATACTGTCAAACGGCGTTTCGCTTTCAGCGCTCACGCATACGCCTTTCCGCCCCAACGGGCGCCGATGTTCTGTAACAGGATTGTTCTATTCTCGCACAAAAGCCCGGATTGAGATCCCCGAGTTTTGCGGATTCCGTGAAGATGCTACCGAAGAAAGATCGCAGGCAACTGTAATTTTTCTTACAAACTCATCCTCCGAGAAGCGCTGCGCATGCCGCTGCAGCTCCCCAGGACGAATGCAAGGTTCCAGAACTTCGAAGCGTTCGAGCGCGCTGGCGAGAGCAGATTCGTCGGGTGAATCGTAGAAGATGCCGCCCGCCGGATCGCACAGCGGGACGCTTTCCCGAGCGCCGCCGTGGCCCAGCGCGATCACCGGTTTTCCGCTGGCCAGCGCTTCGACCGCGGTGAGGCCGAAATCCTCCTCGCCGGGCAGAATCAGAGCGCGACAACGCGCATACAAATCCCGGAGTTGTTCATCCGGAACGCGGCCGGCGAATTCCACGTTGGCCGTGGCTAGCGCTTTCAGCCGGGCGTACTCGGGGCCGCTGCCCGCGATCACGAGCCGCCGGCCGGTTCGGGCGAACAGGCGCACCGCGGTATCGACCCGCTTGTAAGCCACCAGCTCGGACACGATCAGGAAATAGTCTTCCGCGGATTCCCAGCGAAACGAATCGACATCCACCGGCGGATAGACTACTTCGGCTTCGCGCCGGTACGTCTTCCAGATGCGATTGCGGACGTGGAAGCTGTTGGCAAGGAATTTATCCACCCGCGCCGCCGAGGCGTAATCCCAGAGGCGCAGATAGTTGCTGAGGGGGACCATCAGGGCGTGCTTCACCCGCGAGGTCGTATATTCGGTGCGGTACGCCGGATAGAGATCCCACAGGTATCGCATGGGAGTGTGACAGTAACAGATGTGACGCGCGGAAGAAGGCGCGATCACACCTTTGGCGGGTCCCGACTCGCTGCTGACGATGAGGTCATAGCCGCGTAGATCGAAACTCTCGAGCGCCATCGGCATGAGCGGCAGCAACGACCGGTAATACCGTTTTAGCGGATTGAGAAACGACGCCGTGACACGGTGCTTCCGCAGTTCGGGGCTGAGCGTTTCCTGGTCGCAAAAGAGGGTGAAGATATCGGCGTCGGGAAGAAGGCGGCACAGCGCGTCCAGCACCTTTTCCCCTCCCCGCCGGTTCAGCAGCCAGTAATGGACGATCGCAACGCGCATGTACGTAGCACGGGCATCCCCGCCTGTGTCTGGTTTTAGCTTATAGCGGCGATGGCGGAAGACTTGTAAATCCTGATGGGTGAGATTGGACGCTCGCGTGACGACGCAGCGGTTCCAGGTCCCCATGCCGTCCAACCAAAACCCCTGGCCCAATTTCAACTTCGACGCCACCTACGCGTGGGACAATGAAGGGAGAATGACGTCTCTGGCGTACCCGGCGAGCGGGCCGGTGTATGCGTTTGGTTTCGATTCGATGGGACGGCTGAGCACCATGCAGGAGAACGGCACGCAGATGGCGACTGCGGGGTACAACTGGGCGAGCCAGATGACTTCGCTGGCGTATGACACCCTTACCGAAACGCGCACCTACAACCCGGTAACGCTTCAGCTCAACCGGATCCTGACGACCAACGGTGGCTCGGTGATGGACATGAGCTACAACTACACGGCGGGGCAAAACAACGGTCGCATCACGCCTTCGACCGACGGCGTATTGGGCGAGACGGTCAATTACACCTACGACTCGCTGAACCGGCTATCGACCGCACAGGCGACGAGTAACGCTTGGGGGCAGGCGTTCACCTACGACGCGTATGGGAACCTGACGCAAGCCCAGGCGACGGTGGGATCGGCGCCGTACTTTTCGACCTCCTTCAATCCGTCCAACAACCAACAGTCGGGCACCACCTATGACGCCAATGGGAATCCGACGGCATGGACGGGCAATAATAACTCCGCCATGTACGATGTGGAGAACCGGATGGTTGAAGAAATCATCAGTGGCGGGCAGAGCAATTTCGCGTATGACCCTGCGGGAAAGCGCGTGGCGCAATGGCAGAACGTCACCGGCAATGGGCCCATACAGGTCTATTTCTACGCGATCACGGGACACCGCCTGGCGACCTATCAATTGGCGACCGGCCCGACGTTCACGCTGGTCTCGCGGAACCTGTATTTCGGAGGGAAGCTGATCCGGGCGGCGGGCAACACGGTGGCGACGGACCGGCTCGGGTCGGTGCGAGCGAGTGTGACTACGAACGGGGGGAATCTGCATAGCTACTCGTACTGGCCGTACGGGCAAGAGCGCACGAGCACGGCGGACGGGATAGAGAAATTCGGGACGTACTTCAGGGACATGCCGGGCCAGGATTATGCGGATCAACGCTACTTCAACGGGACGCTGGGCCGGTTCTGGACCCCGGACCCGACTGGATCGACAGCCGCTGACTCCAAGACCCCCGTAAGCTGGAATATGTACGCCTATACCGGCGGCGATCCGATTAATCGAGTCGACCCGACAGGCACCTGGGCGAACTGGGGCGACGGCTCCGCGGGGTCCATCGATGACTCCGGCGATATTTCCTCGTGGCTGTATGGGTCCGGAGTCGATGTTGCTGGTGTTTTGGATCCAGCGTGCCAGGACCTGATTATGGCGTTTGGACCAATGCCAAACAATCCGGCGTGCAGCTATTTTGGATCGGAAGAGCCACCGTCAACGGTTGCGCCGCCTCCACCTACATGCGATCAGGTCCTAACGTTGGAGGTTGGCAGCTTTCTGGTAACTCAAGATTCGTTCCTCCTCGTGTGGGATCCGGATTTGGCGGCTCAGTTCGTTACGGCGGGCCAGAGTGACGGCGTGGACCCGCGGCTCATGGCGTCGATTGCAACGTTGGAATCCGGGCATGGTAAGGTCTTCGGCGGAGCAAACAACCCGTTCGGCCTTGGTCCTCACCGGAATTTTCCCTCTCCTATGGCAGCCGTGAACGTCCTTGGCATCTCGCTTATGCACCTGATAGGTTATGGCGATAACACAGTTGCTAAGCTCTACAGCGGACTGCCTGGAATATCCAACGGGAAAGGTGGGTTCGCACAGGTTCCGGGCTACTGCCAGACCTCGGTTGCCGGGTGTCAAGCTGCAGGAGTTACTGTCTCGGGCTTTCTTAGCTCGTTGGCGGCAGCTCCAAACGTCGGCTTAACAGCGGGAAATCCCAACAAACTAGGTTTTCCATGTCCAACGTTTTGAAGGTTGCGTGGCTCGTACTATCGGTGGTCGCGCCGGCAACGAGCCAAGGCAGGGTTGAAGCTGCCGGAAGCACTCGGCATTTCATCAGCCAAAAGTTTGGTTTCTCGATGGCTGTGCCTGCGGGGTGGGGGGTATCAACGGCACTGGACACGCCTGTATATTTCTATTCGCCATCGTCAGCGAAATTTATACAGGACGCTATTCCCCCGGGTGGCGCCGTGATCACAACGGAGCCCCACGATAGCGTGACCGGGTTGGGTAGGTCAGCCACAACCCCAGAGGCGTGGGCTGCAGCGAGCGCCGGCGCCTTAACTTCGAGCAGTCCGTCAATCGAACCGTTCCAGATGCCGAAGGAATCCGGGGCATCTCGTGCGGTGATCTGTTCTTACGATGAAGCCACCTTCAGTCCAGATGAACACACTCAGCACTCGGTCGCTGTTTTCTGGGAATTCAATCGGAAGCTCTTCGCAGCCCATTTAAACTACAATGCCACCGATTCAAATGGGCCGACTCTTGAAAAGATCTTCTTGCGGACAGTGCGGAGCTTCAGGCCGCTTGACAGACACTAGTCCTGAGTCTTTGAGCGGCGACAACGCGCCTTGTCCAGACGTCACGAGCCTCACAGCGACGGCGCGGAACACGCGGAAACCCGCGAAACGAAAAACCTGAACTAGTGGCCAAATAGAAGACTCACCGTCCTAAGCAGCCGAACTGGCCCTCGGTTTCACGGCAGACCCCATCCCCTCACGCCGCGCGCTATAATCCGCTTTCCATGCCATCCGCCCTGCGGATCGAGGGCCGCACCGCCCCCGAGATCCGCGCGGTGATTGAGAGCTTCCTCAAAAACTGCCGTCAGCCCGCTCTGCTCGAACCCGGCGAAGAAGTGCTTCCCCTTACCGCCGACAATTTCTCGCTCGAGTTTCGCGGCTCGCGCCTCACTCTGGAAGCCTGGGATCGCACCCGCAACCTGGCGCGGCGCATCACCGCCATCAAAGACACTTCCGCCGCGCGGCTGGAACTCGTCGTCGAGCATTTCGGGCGACGCGAAGGGCGCATGTTTCTCCTCGACCTCTCCCGCCGGGCCGGCGCCGAATTGGGTCGCCGCAGCGGACGGCTGGTGTTTCGTGAGCGCTTCCGTCTGTTTCTGCGACGGCAGTTTCCCGAATGGAAACTGGCGGAGCTGAGCGCCGAAGCCAATCTCGAATTTAGTCTCTCGCCCGCTTATCCGCGCGCATTTTTGCGTCACGGCCAGCATGGGTGGGCGGCTATCGCCTGTCCTTCCGATGCCGATCCGGGCGCGGTTCTCACGTTCGGCTTGATCTGGCTTGGCTATTTGCGGGCGCGCGAGCGGCGGGTCGCCATCGAAGGGCTCGTCATCTACGTTCCTCAAGGCCTTGAGCAAAGCACAGCGCTGCGCCTGCTGTGCCTCGACGCGGCGGCGGCCCGCTTCGCGCTCTTCGCCTACTCGCCGGAAGATCACCTTCTGGCTATCGACCCGAGCGATCACGGCAATTTGGATACACGCCTGGAACCTTGCCGCCGTCCCGCGCCCAACCAGGCCGGGAAATGGAGCCGGGTCACTTCCCTGCCCGGCGTCGAACGCGTTCCGAAACACGATGGTCGCGCCAGTTTGCGGGTCCGGGGCTTGGAATTCGCACAGCTTTCGGGTGATGGCGATCTGGTATTTGGCATGGATGAGCGCCGGCCCGCGCAAGCCCACCATGCGGCCGAAATCGAGCGGCTGGTGGAAGAGCTCGACCGCGCCCGCTCGCCCGCAGCCGGCGATCGCGACCATCCGCTCTATCGCCGCTACCCCGAGGCATGGCTGGAATCGCAAGTCCGCTGTCACATTGAGACGGTGGATGCGACGTTGCTGCCCGATCCGGTCTACGATCAGGTCCCGGCATTTGCGGGCGGCGAGCGCGGAATTCTGGACTTGCTCGCGGTGGACCGCGCGGGGCGGCTGGCCGTCCTGGAGCTAAAGGCTACCGCCGATTTGCATCTGCCCCTGCAAGCGCTGGATTACTGGGTGCGGGTGAAGTGGCATCTGGATCGTGGAGAATTTACCGAGCGCGGCTACTTTCCCGGACTGGCGCTCCGGCCGGAACCGCCGCGCCTGCTGCTGGTGTCGCCGTCGCTCGAATTCCACCCCACCACCGAAGCTATATTGAGCTATTTCTCACCTTCCATTGAAATCGAGCGCGTGGGTTTAGGAATGGAATGGCGAAGAGGCTTGCAGGTGATGTTTCGATTGGCAGGGGCCGAGCGGCCGCAATCGGCTTAGTTTGTGCAGCGCCGGCGGGCCGCGTCCACGGTCCGAACCACTTCCTCGACATCGAAGGGCTTGGCCAGAACATCGTATGCCCCCAGGTTGAGGGCTTCCGACCAAAGGTAGTCATCGGCCAAACCGGAAGTCACGATGAGGAGGGGCGGATGGGGCAGGCACGTGATGGTTTCGAGGACGTTCTTCCACGTGTGCTGCCCCAGATCGCGCTCGCAAATGACGATCGGAACGGCTTGTTCGCGCAACACCGCAAGGGCCGCCGGTAGGGAGTCGGCGTGCAAGACTTCAGTGGAATCATCGAAGATTCCTTTCAGAACGGAGTGATCTTCATGGGCCGGGCTGATCGCCAGCACTCTTATGGAGGAATCTGTAGACGATTGCTTCATTTGGACTAAAAATATCCGAAATTGCAGGCCGCGGCAAGAAATCTTTTGCGGGTCCTGGAATCTCACCCCCATCCGTGGGGTATTGCGCCGCGAAATTGGGGAGAAATAACCCTTTTCGCCCTGAGTTTCGCCCGGCAATTCACCTGGTACCAATCAACCGCGGGTTAGAATGGCGAAAGGGGAGCCATCCTCGATTCCTATGCTCGACGTCGTTAAGCAAGTACGCGCAGCCTTCTCGCTGCTGAATCCCGACCACGTGCGCACGCTGGCCATGCGCCCGGTCTCCATTGGCCTGGTAGCCAGCAGCGATCGCGGCTATCACGAGTTAGAAGAGTTTCTCATCCCCGCTTCAGTGCCCGATGGGGTGCGGGATCAGTTGCGCGGGACCCTACACCGCGCGGGCGATCCGCGTGTTCCGCCAAAAGTCGACCTGGTGCTTTACGAACCGGGTTTGGCCCACCCGGAGGGTACATTCTCCTATCGCCCGGACGACCCGGAATCGACCGTGAAGGAAATCCTCCACGCCAACGACGAACTGGCCCTGGCGCTGGCACGCCGCTATCCCGTGTTCCGCAAAGCCGTGGTGGAGCGGACCATCATGGCCGTGGCGCAGGAGAATGCTCTGTTCGCCGTGGCCACGGCACTGCCCAACGTGGTGCCCAGTCTGTTCGAATTGCCGTGGGCTTTTGGCGAATTCGCTTCCGACACGGTGTTCCTCACGCTCAACCAGGTGCGCATGGCTCTGCTGATCGCCGGGGCCTGTGGGTCGGAAGTTGGATTCACGCAACAGAAGGGCGAGATTCTTTCCATCGTGGCGGCGGCGTTCGGGTGGCGCACCATCGCACGCGAGCTGGCCGGCAAAATTCCCCTGGGTGGCGGCTTGATCCCCAAAGGCGCGATCGCGTTCGCGGGCACCTTTGTAGTCGGCAAGGGCCTGGAACGTCTCCACCACGGTAATGCTCCGTACAACCGGAGGCAGCGGCAGGATGTCTTTCAGACGGCTTTCGAACGCGGCAAGGTAGCTGTCGAATCGATCACCCGCAAAGTCGGCTGAACGGCCGCAGGGCATGGCCCCGCTCCACCGGCGGCTGCGATCGAGCAGTGACGGTGGTTTTCAACCACTCATATCGGTTTCACTTTCGGCGTAAACCTCCTCTGGTCAATAGGTTGGCGTTTGGCCCAGGGCGTGCCCTAGGAAGAGGTGGATGGGAGGCGGAAAAATGACAACCAATAGAATTCCGCAAATGTTTCGGCAGGTGCTCAGCACCGCTTGCGTCTTTACCCTAGTCGGTACGGGCGCACTTTTGATGGGGCAACAACCGCCGGCACCCCCGGCAGGACAAGCTCCACCGCCCGCGCAATTCGCGCAATTATTGTCGCCGGATCAACTGGACGATCTGGTGGCGCCCATCGCACTCTATCCGGATAACTTGCTCGGCCAACTCCTGGTGGCTTCCACCTATCCGCTGGAGGTGGTGGAAGCGGCGCAGTGGCTGCAACAAAACCGCAATCTGCGAGGGCCTCAATTAGTCGACGCGGCCCGCCAGCAGAATTGGGATCCCAGCATACAGGCGCTGGTGGTCTTCCCGGACGTTCTCAACCGGCTGAACTCGGATATTCGCTGGACGACCGATCTGGGCAACGCCTTCCTTGCGCAGCAGAACGATGTCATGAATTCCGTGCAGCGGATGCGCGCACGGGCCCGTGCGGCAGGCAAACTGAACTCGAATTCACAGGAGACGGTAACTACTCAGCAGGGCCAAGCGGGTCAGCAGGGCCAAGCGGGACCACCGCCAATTGTGATTGCGCCCACGGACCCGCAGGTGGTCTACGTGCCGGTCTACGATCCCGGATACATCTGGGGACCTCCGATTTGGGGTTACTATCCGCCACTCTATTACCCGCCCTTTGGTTTTGGATTCGGATTCGGCCCGGGTATCTACATCGGCAGCTTCTTCGGCGGCCTGGGATGGGGCGGCTGGGGCTGGGGACCGAATTGGTTCGGCGGCGGGATCTTTTTGAACGCCGGTTTCTTTAATCACTATGGCTTCGGCGGCTACGGCGCGGGTTTTCGCGGCGGAGTCTGGACCCACAACGCGGCGCATCGGCTCGGAGTTGCCTATCCCAACCGCGGATTGGCCGCACGTTACGGGGGTGCTTCCATGGCCGCCCGGTCGGCGCAATCCGGTTTCTCTGCGCGCGGCGGCACCAGTGGTGCCCAAGCCGGCGGGTGGCATCGGTTCGGCGAGCCTGGATCGAGCGGCTCGGTAGTGTCTCCCCGGAGCGGATCGTCGGCGCCGTCCGCGGCCCGCACCGAAGCAGGACGTTTTGGAGGCGCCACCGCACAGTCGAGCGCCCGGTCAACCGCACCCTCCGGCAGCAGCAATGCATACCGCTCCAGCCCATCCTACAGCGGCGGTTCTTCCGCGGGCCGTGCGGCGCCGAGTTATCGCTCCAGCCCGTCATCGGGCGGTGGCGGAGTCCGCTCGGCCCCTTCGTCGGGCGGCGGAGGCTCTCGCGGTGGCGGCGGTGGCTCTCGCGCCGGAGGCGGCGGGCATCGCTAATCGTTACTGACGTTGCCGAGAGGGAGCTTCGAGCAGCATCTGGAGCTCCCTCTCAAACTTATCCCTCAAACTTATCCTTCTCGGCAGCCATCTTCCCCTTGCGATCAATCAGTAACGTTACAGGCATAGCCGTAACGAGGGTGAGCCTTGCGCGGTAGTGCCGCCAACCACCCACGCGATGCTTCACAGACAAAGTCGCCATCGCGGTCCAGGCGTGCAGCCGCTGGGCCGGCGCAGTAAAGAAACGAATTCCGGCACCGATAAGACCCTACAGTGGAGCAACCCGCGAACGCAGTCGTTGCTGTGGCAAGCCCGAACCAGAAAGAGAGATCGATATGACGTGGTTCAAGGATCTGAAGACAATGGCGAAGTTGATGCTCGGCTTCGGATTCATGGCGGTGCTGATGGGCGTGGTCGGTTACCAGGGTGTGACCGGGATGGGCGCCATCGACGACAAGTTAGCGACGTTGTACCAGCGCGACATGCGGGGGCTGAGCGCCATCCAGGACGTGGCCACGGCGGTAGCCATGATCGGGCGGGAGACGCGTGGTGCGGTGATCTACACCGACACGGCGGCGATGGAAAAAGAAAAGGACAAGGTGGAGGCATTTTTCCTGCGCCTGGACGCGGCCATGGCCACGACGGAACAGACCTTCGTCACGGAGCGCGGGAAGGTGCTGGTGGCGGAACTGAAAGAGGCAGTGCCGGAATACCGGTCCATCTGTTCGGAGACCATCCGCGTGTCCATGACCAATGACAAAAAGGCAGCATTGGACGTGTTGTCCAAAGCAGCTCCGGTGGGCGATCGTATCAACAACCTGGTCAAGGAAGCCACGGACATGAAACAAACCTTCGGCCGCCAGGCTTTCGATGAGAGCGCGCGAACCTACCAGCAGGCGCGAACCGCGATGGTCGCGATCATTATCGGCGCAGTGGTTATCGCCATGGCGCTTGGTTTCTTCATTGGGCGGTTGATCGCAACCCCCTTACGCCGGACGGTCGAAGTGCTGGAATCGGTGGCCGCCGGCGATATGACCCGGTCACTGGACCTTTCCACAACTGACGAAGTGGGACATATGGCCACTTCACTAAACGCAGCCGTGGGAGGCATGCGGGAAGCCCTGACGGAAGTGCGCGAGTCCGCCGACAACCTGGCTAACGCGTCGCAGCAACTGGCTTCGGGCTCCGAGCAATTGTCGAGCGGCGCGCAGGAATCGGCGTCCAGCCTGGAAGAGACCACGGCCAGCCTGGAGCAAATCACGGCATCGGTGCGGCAGAACGCCGACAGCGCCAAGCAGGCCAATCAGCTCGCGGCAGCAGCCCGCGACACGGCGGAAAAGGGCGGGCAGGTGGTGGGATCGGCCGTGTCGGCCATGAGCGACATCAACACCTCTTCCAAGAAGATCGCCGACATCATCGCCACCATCGATGAAATCGCGTTCCAGACAAATCTGCTGGCGCTCAATGCAGCGGTGGAAGCGGCGCGCGCCGGTGAGCAGGGCCGTGGATTCGCCGTGGTGGCCGCCGAAGTGCGAAACCTGGCGCAGCGCAGCGCCACGGCAGCCAAAGAGATCAAGGCTCTGATTCAGGATTCCGTGCACAAGGTGGACGCCGGCTCCCAAATGGTCAACCAGTCGGGAGACGTGCTGTTGGAGATCGTGTCTGCGGTCAAGCGCGTCAGCGATATCGTGGGCGAGATCGCGGCAGCGTCGCGAGAGCAGTCCATTGGAATCGACCAGGTTTCCAAGGCCATGTCGCAAATGGACCAGGTGACTCAGCAGAATGCGGCGCAGACCGAAGAGCTCTCCTCGACCGCGCAGGGGCTGTCCAGCAGTGCCGACCAGTTACAAGGGTTGGTGGCACGATTCCGCCTGGAGGACGAGCGCGGCGGAAGGCGCACAATGGCGAAGCTGCAGCCGGCCGTGCAGAGCGGCCATCGGAAGCCGGCGGCCACACCCAAGTGGCAATCCAAGGATTTGCACAGCTTGTCGCGTCATGTGGCTCCCGCCGCGGAAGCGTTGGCTGACGATGCGGGTGGGGGGGCGGCAAAGGGCGACGGTTTCGAAGAGTTCTAAACCCGACACAGGCAAGGATGCCTGTGCTACCTCACCCGCAGCACCAGTTTCCCGCGCGTATGCAGTGTCTGGTTCTTCTCATGCGCGCGGGCGGCTTCTTTGAGGGGCAGAACTTCTTCCACGATGGGCCGCAGCTTGCCCGCATCCACCAGCATGGCAATCTCCTCCAACTGCGCGCGGTTGGGCTGCACAAACACGCCCGCCTGGCGCACGCCATGCGCGGCGGCGGCCTCGGCCGATGGCGGCCCCAGGATCGAAACCAGAATGCCGCCTTTCTTCAGGACTTGCCAGGAGCGCTCGCGGGTCTCCCCGGCCATAGCATCGAGCACCACATCCACGTCATGTACGGCCGTTTCGAACGGAATCTTGGTGTAGTCGATGGTTTCGTCGGCGCCGAGTTCGCGGAGGAAGGCATGGTTGCGCTCGGATGCGGTGCCGATCACATACGCCCCTTTCCACTTGGCCAGTTGGACGGCGAAGGTCCCGACCCCGCCGGCCGCGGCGTGGATCAGAATTCTCTGACCGGCGGTCAACTTTGCGGCATCGAAAAGCGCCTGCCATGCGGTCAGCCCCGCCAGCGGAATCGCCGCGGCGTTAACGTGGTCCAGGGACTTGGGCTTCGGCCCCAATTCCGCCACCCTCACGGTAATGTATTCGGCATAAGATCCGTTGCGGGAGATGTCCGGGCGCGAATAGACTTCGTCGCCGGGTTTCCAATCGACAACTCCCGAACCAACCGCCTCCACCACGCCCGAAAGATCCCACCCCAGAATGAGCGGCAAAGTATAGTTCAGAAAGCCTCTTGCCTGGCCCGCTCGAACCTTCCAATCCACCGGGTTCACAGCCGCCGCGTGAACCCTCACTAACACTTCCTCAGCCGCCGGCTCAGGCCGCGGCGCGTCTTCGTATTTGAGTACCTCCGGACCGCCATACTCGTGCATACGCACTGCTTTCATCGTCGTCATCGATCGGTTCTGTCTCCCGTTTGATAGCTGGTCACCCAGTGTTGTAAACTTAGAGTTTACTCCAGAGGTCCCGACGCACTCCGTGTGTTCCGGCTTCCCAATTGAGGTTTGCATGCACGCGATTATCGAAACCGGTGGAAAACAATACCGGGTGACTTCGGGCGATGTCATCCGGGTGGAAAAAATTCCCGGGGACATCGGCTCGGAAATCGAGCTGGCCGCGAAGGCGGCGTTTAACGACGGTGGCGAGCTGGTATCGGGCGCTACGGTCAAGGGCACGATCGTCGCCAACGGCCGCGGCGACAAGATCATAGTTTTCAAATTCAAGCGCAAGAAGCAATACAAGAAGACCATCGGACACCGCCAGTCCTTCACCGAAGTGAAGGTCGGCGAGATCCTTGCATAGGTGACGTATGGCTCATAAAAAAGGACTAGGCAGTTCCAAGAACGGGCGCGACTCGAATGCGCAGCGGCTCGGCGTGAAGGTGTTCGGCGGGCAGTTGGTGCCGGGCGGATCCATCATTGTGCGGCAGCGAGGAACGAAGATCAAACCGGGCCTGAACGTCGGCTGGGGTAAAGACGACACCTTATTCGCCAAGGTCACGGGCGTGGTGGAATTCCGCGACCGCGGGCAGATGGGCAAGTTCGTCAGCGTGAAAGAAGTCGCGTAGGTGGGGCATGCTTTAGCTTGCCCAGTCTACAAACCCCGCTGACTTAAGGGCAAGCTGAAGCATGCCCCACCCTTTCCATGTTTATCGACGAAGCTCGAATCCTGGTGAAAGCCGGCAACGGTGGTAACGGCTGCATGGCCTTCCGCCGGGAGAAGTACGTGCCCAAGGGCGGCCCCAGCGGCGGCGATGGCGGCCGCGGCGGCGACGTGACCCTGGTGGCTTCCGAGCATCAAAACACGCTGCTCAAATTCCGCTTCAATCCCGAGCACAAGGCCGAGCGCGGGCATCATGGCGAGGGCAGCCAGCGCACGGGCGCGGATGGGGCATCGCTCGAAGTCGAGGTGCCGGTGGGCACGATCGTTTATGACGAAGCCACCGGCGAACGTTTGTATGACTTCACGCACGATGGCGAGCGCTTCACCGTGGCGCGCGGCGGACACGGTGGGCGCGGCAACCAACACTTTGCCACTTCCACCCATCAGGCGCCCACGGAACACGAGCCCGGACGCGAAGGCCAGGAGAAGCGGCTGCGTCTGGAATTGAAGCTACTGGCGGATGTGGGGCTGGTGGGCTTCCCCAACGCCGGAAAATCGACGCTGATTTCGCGAATTTCCGCGGCGCACCCCAAGATTGCCGATTACCCGTTCACGACCTTGGAGCCGAACCTGGGCGTGGTGCAGCTCCCCGATTTTCGTACGTTCGTGGTGGCCGACATCCCGGGGTTGATCGAAGGCGCGCATCTGGGCCACGGCCTGGGTGTTCAGTTCCTGCGCCACATCGAGCGCACGCGCCTGCTGGTTCACCTGGTGGACGTTTCGGAAGCGACGGGGCGCGATCCGGTGGAGGACTTCGAAATCGTCATGGGAGAGCTGGCCAGCTTCAGTGAAGAGCTGGTGCGGAAGCCCATGATCGTGGTGGCGTCGAAGATGGATGTGGCGCAGGACGCCAGCCGGGTGGAAGCGTTACGGGCCTTGGCAGCCGAGCGCGGGCTGGCCTTCTTTGAGATTTCCAGCGCGACCGGTTTGGGCGTCAACGAGCTGAAGTTCGCGATGGCGGAGCGGGTGCTGGCACCGGCGGCCCAGCCGCTGGCGTAGCAGCAACAAGCACCGCTCCCTTTGGTCACGGCTCGGTAAAGGGCATGTCGTATCGCACGCACATAACTAATTTCAACTCATGCGTTACCGAGCCGTGACCAAAGGGAGCGGTGTCTTTGCTGGCTACGCGTTACTTCCTACGTAGCCGCGCTGCCTGCCCAACCTCTTCTCGCGGTCTCCGGCGAACTTTTGGATTGCGCTAAAGATCGAAGCGGGGTCCAGATGCGCTTCTTCAATCACCTCGGGCTCGAGCCCGCCCGTGCGCCATCGATCGTCCCAGTCCGAAGTGAGCGAGTACTCATCGGTGAGCGGGCCGACATTGCGGATGGGCCACACGCGCCGGGTTCCGGTGCTCACGACCATGAGGTCGTAGAGCGCTTCCTCGGGAAGCACCGCCGTGCGATAGGCTTCGGGCTGCCGGTCGAACAATTCTTCGCTGATGGCCGAGATGATTTTTACGTTGATGCCGGCTTGTTCCAGGTGCGGCAGTTGCTTCACCAGGTTCATGGTCGAACTGGAACCCTGCACCACGACGTAACCGTGCCGCGGTTTTCCGGGCGCGAAATCGCGAATCACGTATAGACCCTTGGCGGCGGCTTTCAGATCGGTATCGGCAAACTGGGTGCGATCCACGACCGGAAAATCCGGGCGGGCCACTTCAATGGTAATGATGCCCACATGGGGATCGCGCGCGGCAATTTCGGCGGCGGCGAAGTAGCCGGCGGCCACGTCGTTGTAGTCCCAAAAACTCAAATGGATGGTCTGTCCGCGGGGAAACAGCTTCCACACCTGCGGGGCGAAGATGCCGAAGTGCGTGCGCGCGTCGGCAGCCGTCTCCGGTCCGGAGTGAGCGGCGAGGATGTGCAATACGCCCACGCGGAACGGGCTGTCCTGGTTCTGCTGGCTCCAAACGCGGGCGGGCGTGTACATCAGCGGAGTAAAGGAGCCGTACGTTCCGCTCAAGGCCCATACGCCGGCAAATTTCGTGGGATCGAGCGAAGCGCTCTGGCTCACCATCCCGATGGCGGTGGAAACGTTGCCGGCCTCTTGAATCGCAGCCTTCAGGCGCGTGCCCAGCGGGTTGGCCTCCGGATCGTAGTGGCCCCACAGGCTACCGTGCTCCACGTTGATCGATTCCGAAAGATCGGCCGCAATGGTGAAGAAGCGGTTGCCGGTGACGTAGTTCATCCATTTGATGAACTCGGAGATGCCGCGCCGCGCTCCGGCAATTTCGCCCGGCTTGCGGAAGAGCGTGATGCTCACTTCCTTCTCAGCGCCCGACACCTCATTCTTGACCTTGACCTTCTGCGGTTCGACCGGCAGATTGCGAACGCGCAGTCGCTCATCCAGGAACGGATCGTGCTTGATATCGATGCGCACCGGGTAGTCGTCTTTGACCGTGTCCCCAATTGCCACCAGACGCTCTGCGAGCCAATCGCCGAGGCCGTTGCGGTCGAGCAGCGACATGACCACGTCGATGTTGGTCTTGTATTGGATGAGCCGTTCGCGCGTATCGGTCACGGCTCCCTTCCGTATGCCCGCGAATTCCACGCCGTAGCGTTTCTCGAAGGTTTCGGCGAGCGCCACGAAATATTCCGAGTTCATCTTCAATGCATACGGGTGGCTGGGATATCCCACCACCTGCCGGCCGTATCCGGGAATCTCGCCATTCACCGCGCCCGGCCAGTAACCTTTGACCGTTTTGCCGATCACGATCATGGGACGGCGATCCTGGGGGTCCCAGTCGTCCATGGTTTTCAGGGCGGCTACAATTTGCCCGTAGTCGTTCCCGTCCTCCAGGGTGAAGACGTTCCAGCCGTAAGAAGTCCACTGATCGATCAGACGGTAGCGGTCGTACTTCGTGGGCACGACGCCACCCAACAGCGAATCGTCGATGCCGCTATTGTTCTCGGACATCATGACGCGCAGGCGCTTGCCCACTTGCAGGGCGAGGGCTTGAGTCTTGAGTTCTTGGGCGTGGCCTTCGGTGAGCGCAAACTCGCCCTCGAAGACGATTACCTTGGGCGAACTGCCGGCGCCGGCGTAGTCCCAGAACGCCGCTTTGCCGGCGGCTGTGGCAAATCCAATTCCGGAGGGACCGCCATTGACGTCGTTGGTCAGATCGACGCTTTCGGCATGCCCCGAGAGGGCACGGATACCGCGGCCCTTGGCCTGCGCAAAGAGCGGGTGGTCGGCCAAGCCCTGGTCCTGTAAAAGCATTTTCAACGCGCCGGCGCCACGCCGGAACCCCAGGGCGTCGACCGGCAGCATGGCTACGTGGGGATCGACATAATACTTGCGGTCACCCGAGGCCCGGAACTTGCGTTCCAGCGCCTGGCCCAGAATCATCCAGAGCGCATAGCAGGTCGGGATGCAGTGGCCGCCGGCCAGCATGAATTTGTCGCCGTAAGGATGCTTCGGCCGGCGGTAGTCATACCGCAGAGCGCCTAGCTCCGGACCGGCGAGATGCACGGCCACGTTACAGGGGGTGTAGGCTAAGGGGCCGCCGAAGTGGCCAGTCTGGGAGTAATTGCCCAGCAGCACCAGGGTCATGCAAGTCATATACCCGATGTCTTCTAAGGCCCGGTCATATTGCGATGGTTGGATGGGTGATACGAGCGTGTCGATACTGGATGCCATGAATCCGTAATCGTAGCATGTCCATTTAGCCCCACGGGCTCCTCTTGTAATAGTGGAAAAGGCCGATAAGGGAAGTGGAGAGCAAGGAGCGCCGGAAGTTTCGACCGGTGCCAAACGGCAATGAAGATTCTGGCAGCCGAAGACAACCTCATCTTTCGATCTATCTTGGGCAATTTGCTGACGAAATGGGGATACGACGTAGTCAGTGCGAGCTACGGAGCGGAGGCCTGGCAGATCCTGCAATCCGACGATGCGCCTCGGCTGGCGATTCTGGATTGGATGATGCCGGGGCTGGACGGCCCGGAGGTTTGCCGCCGTTTACGCGCTAGCGGCCGGGAGCCGTACATCTATATCCTTTTGTTGACCGCCCGAACCGAATCCCAAGACCTGGTGGAAGGGATGGAGGCGGGGGCCGACGACTACCTGAGGAAGCCGCTCAACAGCATGGAGCTGCGTGCCCGGCTGCGCGCCGGCCGCCGGATTGTGGAACTGCAGGAGCAACTGCTGATGGCGCGGGAGGCTTTGCGGCAGCAAGCCACGCACGACGGCCTCACCGGGTTGCTCAATCGCTCGGCGGTCATGGAAATCCTGCACAAGGAACTGATCCGCTCGCAGCGCGAACAACAGCCTATCTCGCTCTTGCTGGTGGACCTGGACCGCTTCAAGCAAATCAACGACGAGCATGGACACCTGGTAGGTGATGCCGTTTTGCGGGAAGCATCGGCCCGCATGAAATCGGCGATCCGGCGTTATGATTCGATCGGCCGCTACGGCGGCGAAGAATTTCTGGTGGTGCTGCCGGGCTGCGATGCCGCCGGCGGCGCGGCCCAAGCCGAGCGCCTCCGCTTAGCGCTGGCGCGCGAGCCCTTCTCCATCGGCGGTCAGGCCATTCCCATAACGGGCAGCATCGGCTGCACCCTCTACTCGGGATTTTCCTCGAGCGACGCGGACTCCCTCATCCGCGAAGCCGATCTGGCGCTGTACTCGGCCAAGGAGCACGGCCGCAACCGCATCGAAAGCAATTGTGGCGAACTCGTCACGCAGTAGGTCACTCACCGCGTGGTTCCAGTAGCCAACCCACCGGCGGCGAAGACCGCTGGCGTTACGTAACGCTGGCGATCTTGTCGCCGGCACTTGCGTTGGTGGTTCCTAAAAACTTTTGCAAAAATCTGTTGCTTCCGATCCCCGGTGCGCTATACTGATCCAGCCTCCCCAAGTTCCAAAAGAATGCTGCCATTTGCTGTGACCGAATTCGACGAATTGTTTGCTTCTTTAATTCACGATCTACGCCAGCCGCTCAACACCATTGAAAACAGCGCCAGCTATTTGAAGCTGCTGCTAGGCGACACGGGAGGAGCGGTGGACGATCAATTGCGCCTGATTGAGCGCCAGGTGGATGTTGCGGCACGCATGCTGGCCGAAGCTTCGGCGCGGATGCGCTCGGGCGCTCAGCGCGCCGGCGCCGCAGAGAACCTGGATCTCACAAAATCGCAGACCGCCGTTGTGACATAAGTGGGCGGTTTCACCAGGAACTGCGGCTTTTGATCCCACAGCCCGCGCGCCACATCATCCCATAAAGGACCGTTGATGCCGCGGTCGACGATTAGAAATGCGTCGGCGCGATCTAGAAACCGCAAGCTGGAAGGCTTGAAATCCTGGCAAGAAAAGTCCAGCACCATGAGGAAAAGGTCGGGCTCGACCAGTTCGACCACGCTGTTGGATTCGATGATGACGTTCTCGTTCTGATCGAGGATTTTCCGCAGGGTGACTTTGGCCTCCGCCAATCCGCCCATGGGCGTGCGCAGCCAGAAAGAGCGCGCGGCGCCCGACGCCAGGAATCTTCCCGAGTCGGTAGTGCTCGGTTCGTACTCTTCGCTGATGGCGAAGGGATGGTCCAACTCGGTCTCGCAACCGCAAGCCTCGCCCACGTGAGAGCAGACACCGTGCCCGTACTGTGTGATTTTCACAGCGGTCCAGTTCCGGTTGCGCAGCTTGCGAATGAGGCTGGCCACCACCGACGTCTTGCCGATATTGCGGGAGTGACCGCCGACCACGACCAGCATTATCCGCGCCCCTCCAGCTCGGCCACGCGCCGCGCGAGTTCGGACACCTGACGCCGCAGATCGGGGAGGCGGTTCAGGTTCGCCAACGTTTCCAGATGCTGTCGCAGCGGCCTGGCCGGCGTACCCCAGACGGTTTCACCCGATCGCACGATCTTGTTGCTGAGCACGCCACACCCCGAACCGAGCGTGGCACTGGCCTCGATGCGGGCCTTGTCGCCAATTCCCACCTGCCCGCCGATTACGGCATGGTCGCCGACGACTACGCCGCCTGCGAACCCGGTCTGGGCTGCGACGATCACATGCTTGCCGATGCGGCAGTTGTGTCCCACATGTACCATGTTATCTAGTTTCGTGCCCTCGCCGATGGAGGTGACGCCCAGGGCCGCCCGGTCGACGCAGGAATTAGCGCCGATTTCCACGAAGTCGCCGATCTCGACGCGGCCCACCTGCGGGAACTTCTGCCACCGCTCTTCCTCTAGAACATAGCCGAATCCGTCCGCGCCGATGACGCATCCGGAGTGCAGGATCGTGCCGCGGCCGATGTCCACGTTGTCATAGATGGTGACGTTGGGGTGCAGGACGCATCCCTCGCCGAGCACCACGCGCTTGCCCACGATACAGCCGGCGCCGATACTCGTGGCTACGCCGATGCGCGAGCCATCCCCCACCACCGCGTGCGGTCCCACGTAGACTAAGGCGCCCATCACTACTTCATGCCCCACCACCGCCGTGGGATGAATGCCGGGCTTAAGTTCGGTAGTGGGGTGAAAGCGGCTGATCACACGCGCAAACGCGGTGCGCGGCTCGGCCACGCGAATCACCGTCCGATGCGCGGGCCCAGACCACTCGCTGGGCACTAACAGGCAGCCGGCGGAAGAAGTCTCTGCTTGCACTTCCGCTTTCCGGCTCCCGATGAAGGCCAGCTCGGACGCGCCGGCTGTATCCAAGGGCGCGACACCCGTGAGGTCCTTTTCGCCGTCACCCTCATAGGTGGCGCCTAACCAATCAGCTAACTCGCGAACGCGCATGTTTCATGATAGGCAAGTCTGGGCAGCGCATGGCGCTGCCCCACTATGCGTACTCTACAAATCCCCGGTTGATGTTCCCAATGCGGCGAGCGCTGCGCCGAAACACCCCGATCCCTTCGCGCGAACCGCCGTTGTTGGTGTTGCCTTCAATCGTGGTTAGCACGACGCCCTCGATCTTCTCAACGAATCCCACGTGCCCGTGCCCGCCGCCGGTTGCGATTACGAAAACCATCCCGGGCTGAACCAAGCCGGGGTTGTCCGCTGCGTCTTCGGCTGCAACTCGGCGAATGCCGCGTGTGCCAGCCTCGTTCCAGACGTCCAGTGCGCCCGCAGTGCGTGTGGCCGGATTCGGAACTTTAAGCGCCACAGCAGCTTCCTGGAAGCACCAGTACACAAAAGCCGCGCACCAGGCCAGGCCGCCTTTATCCCCGACCGACTCCAGATACTGATTCACGCGCGGCCCGGAGTTGGAACCGAGCGGATCTTCCAGCACGCCGACCTCCTTGCCGGCGACGCCGAGGACCGCCGCCGCGAGGAACGTAGGAGGATCGGCGACCGGCGCAACAGTCGCCTCGCCGAACAACGCTGCCCAAGTCGTGGGCCCCACACGGCCGTCTATCGTGAGGGGCTGACCGTGAGGGTCGATCGCGCGCACCTGGAACAGTTCGACGGCCTCCATTGTGGCGGCGCCAAAGACGCCGTCCTCTTCCACAGGTCCGCAGCCCAACTCGGTAAGGCGTTTTTGAATGGCACGGACATTGACCGCGTCCGAAGAACCGATCGTCAGCACATGACCGGGAAATGTGAAGGTTGACATTAAATTTCAATCCATCGTATCCCGGCCATGCCGGCATCGATCCGCGAGTTATAGGACTAACCGGTACCCCGCGCCGTCGCCGGCAACTGCCGTATGATACGAGTTCATGCCCATCGATCCCTCGGCGATTGTGTCACCTACGGCGCGGGTGCACCCGGATGCCGCCATCGGTCCGCGCGTGCGCATCGGTGAATTCTGCATTATCGAAAGTGATGTGACCGTGGGCGCCGATTGTCTGCTGGAGCCCTACGTTTACGTGAAACGCTGGACCAGCATGGGAGAGCGCAACGAGGTTTCGGCCGGGACTGTGCTGGGCACGGACCCGCTCGACAAAGCTTTCATCGGCGCGCGCAGTTACCTGCGAATCGGCAGCGGCAACAAGATTCGCGAGCACTACACCATCTCGCGCGGCACGGCGCCCGAATCCGTCACCGAAATCGGCGATGGCAACTTTATCATGACCTCCGGCCACATCGCCCACAATTGCCGGATCGGCAACCACACCGTGATCGCCAGTTGCGCGCTGCTGGGCGGCTACGTGGAAGTGGAGGACCAGGCCTTCCTCTCCGGCGGCGTGCTGGTGCACCAGTACTCGAAGATCGGCCGCCTTGCGATGATCAGCGGCAATACACGCGTGAACCTGGATGCCCCGCCCTTCTTTACGTACGCCGGGTACCGCGTGCAGGCAAAAGGACTGAACCTTGTGGGCCTCCGGCGCGCTGGTTACCAGGCATCCGATATCAGCGCTCTCAAGAAGGCGTACTGGATTCTGTACCGATCGGGCCTTATGCTGGCAGACGCCTTGGTGAGAATCGAAACTGAGGTGGCCACGCCCGAAACGCTGCACCTGGTCAGCTTCATTCGGCGCAGCGAGCGCGGCATCTGCCGGGAGTAGCGCTGGCGGTCTTCGCCGCCGGTGGGGTTGTCAGCGCGTTGTCATCACACCTGCACATCCTCTATACTGTTCAGTTCGGGCGAGAGCCCTTATCTAACGGTCCGGTGCGTCTTACCGTGACTGGACTTACAGCGAACCGGACGGTTCCTGAATCTGGAGGATCTTAGTCGATGCTTTCCACTGCGGAGTCATGTTGTGTCAATCGCCGCGCGTCCCATGGCAGGACGCTTCTACGTATCCTGATTTCTCTGCTGATGCTGGCGGCGCTGGGCGCCCCGCTCTTCGCGCAGGATCAGGGAACCGGCGGTGAAGCCAGTCTCACCATTCCCGATCTGAACTCAGCCACTTTTCTGGGCGGTATCGGCGGGCGCTCCCTGTTGATGGGCGGCCTGGTAGTCAGCGCCTTGGGCTTTATTTTCGGCCTGGTGATCTACACCCGCCTGCGCAATATGCCGGTGCACTCTTCGATGCGCGAGGTCTCGGAACTGATCTACGAAACCTGCAAAACGTACCTGGCCACGCAGGGCAAATTTTTGATCATTCTGGAGATCTTCATCGCGGTCATCATCGTCTTCTACTTCGGGTTCCTCCTCGGTTTTGAAGCCTACAAGGTGTTGATCATCCTGGCGTTCAGCGTGGTGGGCATCTCCGGCAGCTTTGCCGTGGCCGCGTTTGGCATGCGCGTCAATACTTTCGCTAACTCGCGCACCGCCTTCGGAGCGCTTACCGGGAAGGCTTTTCCCTGTTACGACATTCCGTTGCAGGCCGGCATGAGCATCGGGATGCTGCTGGTGTGCGTCGAGCTGTTGATCATGCTCTTCATCCTGCTGTTCGTTCCGGGCACTCTGGCCGGCTCCTGCTTCATCGGCTTCGCCATCGGCGAATCGCTGGGAGCGGCGGCCTTGCGCGTGGCCGGCGGCATCTTCACCAAGATCGCCGACATCGGGTCGGACCTGATGAAGATCGTGTTCAAGATTAAGGAAGACGATGTGCGCAACCCCGGCGTCATCGCCGATTGCACCGGTGACAATGCGGGCGATTCGGTGGGACCTTCGGCGGACGGCTTTGAGACCTACGGCGTCACGGGCGTCGCGCTCATCACGTTTATCATCCTGGCGGTGAAGGACCCGATGGTCCAGGTGCAACTCCTGGTCTGGATCTTCTCCATGCGCGTCATGATGGTGATCTCCTCTGCCTTGGGCTACTTCGTGAATGGCATCATTGCCAAGGCGCGCTACGGCAACGTCCCCAAGATGAACTTCGAAGCGCCCCTCACCACGCTGGTCTGGCTGACCTCGATTCTCTCCATCGCGCTCACGTACGGCGTCAGCAGCTTCATGATCCCGAACCTGGCAGGTGACGGTTCGCTGTGGTGGAAGCTCGCCACGGTCATCAGTTGCGGCACGCTGGCCGGCGCCCTAATTCCCGAATTCGTTAAAGTCTTCACCTCCACTCACTCGCGCCACGTACGCGAGATCGTCACCAGCTCCAAGGAGGGCGGGGCTTCACTCAACATCCTCTCCGGTTTCGTGGCCGGCAACTTCAGCGCCTTCTGGCTGGGATTCACCATGCTGTTCCTGATGACGGTCGGCTATTTGGTGAGCACTCAGGGCTTCGCCAGTATCATGTTGGCGCCGGCGGTTTTCGCCTTTGGCCTGGTGGCCTTCGGATTCCTGGGCATGGGGCCGGTAACCATCGCGGTGGATAGCTATGGTCCCGTCACCGATAACGCGCAATCGATCTACGAGCTCTCGGTCATCGAGACCCTTCCCGGGATTGAAGCGGATCTGCAGAAGAATTTTGGGTTCCGGCCCGAATTCGAACGCGCCAAGGAGAACCTGGAAGAGAACGATGGCGCAGGCAACACTTTCAAAGCTACATCCAAGCCGGTGCTCATCGGAACCGCAGTCGTCGGCGCAACCACGATGATCTTCTCTATCATCATCAACCTCACCGATAAGCTCACCACCAACCTGGACAAACTTTCGCTCATGCACGCGCCGTTCCTGCTCGGCTCGATTGCAGGCGGAGCGGTCATCTATTGGTTCACCGGAGCGAGCGCCCAGGCGGTCACCACCGGAGCTTACCGCGCGGTGGAGTTCATCAAGAAGAATATCCATTTGGAAAGTGTGGAAAAAGCTTCGGTGGCCGATTCCAAGAAGGTGGTGGAGATCTGCACGCAGTATGCGCAGAAGGGCATGCTGAATATCTTCCTCACGGTGTTCTTCATTACCCTGGCATTCGCGTTTGTCGAGCCGTTTTTCTTCGTGGGCTATCTGATCTCGATCGCGCTGTTCGGCCTGTATCAGGCCCTTTTCATGGCCAACGCGGGCGGCGCTTGGGACAACGCCAAGAAGGTTGTCGAAACCGAATTGCGCGCCAAGGGAACGCCGCTCCACGATGCCACAATCGTGGGCGACACGGTGGGCGATCCTTTCAAGGACACCAGTTCCGTGGCGCTCAATCCGATCATCAAGTTCACCACGCTGTTCGGACTGTTGGCCGTCTCGCTGGCGGTTTCGCTCACCAAACAGCAAGGCCCGGGACTCGGCCTGGGGCTGTCCCTGGTCTTCTTCCTGGTGGCGCTGTTCTTCGTGTATCGCAGCTTTTACGGCATGCGGATCGAGAGCGGGGTGAAGGGGTAAAATCAGGAACTACCGCTCCCTATGGTCACGGCTCAGCAAACCTGAAGACGAGCGTTACTGAGCCGTGACAGTAGGGAGCGGTGCGCCTCTCTCTGTTGTACAATCATTGGACCGCGCATGTGGCAACAGAACTACACCCCCGTCGCCGATAGTTTGGTCTGGTCCACGCTAGTGGCGGCCATCCCGATTTTCGTACTACTCTTCCTACTAGCTGTGAAGCGCAGGCCAGCCTGGCAGGCCTCATTGGCCGGTCTGGCAGCCGCCGTCCTGATAGCTGCTCTGGGATATGGCATGCCGGTAGCCCGCATCATCCCGGCGATCACCATGGGCGCGGCTTTCGGACTCTGGCCCATCGGATGGGTGGTCTTCACCGCGGTGCTGCTCTACCGCATCACGCTCGAGACCGGCAAGTTCGCCCTGCTCAAGGATTCCATCGCTCACTTGTCCGACGACAAGCGGCTGCAGGTTCTGCTGATCGCTTTTGCGTTCGGCGCTTTTGTGGAGGGCGCAGCAGGATTCGGCACGCCCGTGGCGGTCGCCGCCACCATGCTCACGCAGTTGGGCTTCACGCCTTTCTACGCCGCCGGCATCTGCCTGCTGGCCAATACGGCGCCGGTGGCCTTCGGATCTTTGGCCGTCCCCATTACCACGCTGGCTGGACTTACGGGTCTGCCGGTGGAGCGTCTCAGCGCCTCTGTCGGACGTATCTGCGCGCCGGTCTCGCTGTTCATTCCGGCATACCTCATCCTGGTGATGTCGGGATGGAAGGGGTTGCGCGCCGTCTTCCCGGCCGTGGCGGTGTGCGGCGTATTCTTTGCCGCGACGCAATTTGCGGTCTCGAACTTTGTCGGCCCGCAGCTCACCGATATCCTGGCGTCCATCGCTGCCATGAGCGGGGTCGTGATTCTGACCCGGGTTTGGAAGCCGGCCGGATCCGGCAGGCGCGCTACTCGCGCGGAGCTTCCCCACACCACTGGCCAACTTATAAACGCCTGGAGCCCGTATATGCTGCTGGTGGTTTGCGTATCGGTATGGAGCTACAACCCGGTCGCCAACTGGATGAAGGCTCAGAGCCTGGCGATCAAGTGGCCAGGCTTGCACAATACCATCGCGCAAATGCCGCCGGTAGTCCCCAAGATCGCTGGTTACGCGGCTGTATTCAACTTTAACTGGCTGAACGCATCGGGTACGGCGTGCCTGCTCGCCACCATATTGGCGGCATTGGCGGTCGGGATGTCTCCCAGGCAGTACCTCCGCACCATAGGCCACACCGCGAAGCAGCTGGCTCTAGCGGAGCTCACGCTGGCGGCGGTTTTGGCATTGGCGTACGTCATGAACTATTCGGGCGCCACAGCCACTCTAGGACTGGCGTTCGCCGCCACCGGCGTGGTGTTCCCATTCTTCAGTGCGCTGCTCGGCTGGCTGGGCGTGTTTCTCACCGGCAGCGATACTTCGGCCAACGCTTTGTTCGGGACCTTGCAAGTGGTGACGGCCGGACGCCTCCACATGAACCCGGCCCTCATGGCCGGCGCCAATTCCGCCGGCGGCGTGATGGGGAAAATGATCAGCCTCACCAGCATCGCCGTGGCCGCGGCCGCAACCCAAATGAAGCGCGAAGATGAATCGCTACTCTTCCGCTTCACGTTCAAGCACAGCATTCTGCTGGCGTCGGTAGTCGGGCTGGTGGTGATGTTCTACGTGTACGTGATGCCATCGTGGGCGCCGTAGAAGAAAGATGATTTAGCCGCGGATGAACGCCGATGAACGCGGATTAACAAAAACTGAAGATGTGTTATCGGCGTTCATGGGCGTTCATCTGCGGCTAAACTGCCTTTGGTTGTTTCCCAGCGCGGCACAGGTTGGTCCGGCATTTGGCGCTAAGTCCTTTCTATCGGGCCAGAATCGGCACAGATCTGTGCCGGCCGAGGTGGTTCGGCGACCTGGCGTAAACTGGTACCTTGTCTCCCGCACTCGCCACCAATAGGCTCACCACCAATCAAATCCGCGGATTCTGGGCGGCTTGGGCCGGGTGGGCGCTGGACGGCATGGACTCGTTCATCTACGCCCTGGTGCTGGTCCCGGCATTGCGCGAACTGCTGCCGCGCTCGGGTATCGCCGCCAGTGACGCCAACGTCGGATTCTATGGCGGCACACTCTTCGCCGTGTTCCTGGTGGGATGGGGGCTGGCGTTCCTTTGGGGACCCATCGCGGACCGTTTCGGGCGTGTGCGCATCCTGGTGCTCACCATCCTCTGCTACTCGGTGTTTACGTTCCTCGGATGCGTCGCGGCCAGCGTCTGGCAACTCGCGCTGTTCCGTTTGCTCTCGGGTATCGGCATCGGCGGCGAATGGACCATCGGCGGCGTGTTCGTGGCGGAAGAGTGGCCCGAATCGCGACGGCGGCAAGGCGTGGCGTACATGCACACCGGCTACTATTTCGGAACGCTGCTGGCGGCGGTTCTCAATTACAGCATCGGAGCGCGCTTCGGCTGGCGGGCCATGTTCGCGATCGGCGGCGCACCGGCGTTGCTGGTGGCCTTCATACGCTACGGGGTGAGTGAGCCAAAGCGCTGGGAGCAACGCTTGAGCAAACTGCAACGCGTCTGGACCGCCCGCGATGCGTTCTTCGCGCTCTTCTCGGCTGAATACCGCCGGCGCACGCTGGTGAATGCGGCGCTGCTGCTGACTTCCATGATCGGATTCTGGGCGGGCTCGGCATACGTGCCGGCTGCGGTGACATACCTGGCTACGCGCGAAGGAATGGCCGCCGCCGATGCCGCGCGCCTGGCTTCCTACGCAAGCATGCTGCTCTCCGTGGGCACGATCTGCGGCTGCTTCCTGCTGCCCTGGCTGGCGGAACAGTTCGGACGGCGAGGGGCGCTGGCCTGGTATTTCATTCTGACGTTCTTGTGCGTCGCGCTGGGCTTCGGTTACGTGTTCTACCTGGGCTCCGGAGCGCTGCGCGGATTTCTGATACTGATGTTCTTCCTGGGAGTGGGCGGCGCGAGTTTCTGCGTGTTCACCCTGTGGCTGCCGGAGCAGTACCGAAGCGAGTGCCGCGGCAGCGCCTTCGCCTTCGCCACCTCGAGCGGACGATTCATCACCGCCGGCGTTACGTTTCTAGTCGGCGCGGCGGTCTCGAGCATGCACACCATCGGCACGCCGGTAGCGCTGACATCCCTCGCGTTTCTGGTAGGGCTGGCGCTGTTGCCGGCGGCCGAGGAGACCCGGGGTAAGGAGTTGCCGGCTTGAATCTGACGAACCTGTTCGATCTTTCTCTGGTAGACCGCCGCGACCACATCGCGCTCGAATTTCAGGACCGCACGTACACCTTCGGCGACCTCGACACGCGCAGCAACCGCCTGGCGCAGTTGCTGGCCCGCCGCGGCGTGAAGACCGGCGACCGGCTCTGTCTGTACCTGGCCAATTGCGTGGAGATGATCGACCTCTACCTGGCTTGCGCCAAGCTCGGCGTGGTGTACGTGCCGATCAACATTCTCTATCGCGACCGCGAAATGTCGCACATCCTCAACGATGCCGAGCCGGTCGCGGTGGTCTCGGACACGAGCTTCCCATCCCCGGCGCCGATCTGGGACCCGGCCGAACTGACCGGCGAATCTAGCGAAATGCCGGATGAGCGGCCGCGGGTGGCCATCGATGGCGATGCGCCCATGGGAATCATTTACACTTCGGGCACGACCGGAGCCTCCAAGGGCGCAGTGCTCACGCACAACAATTTCGCGGCCAACGCTGTGAACCTGGTGGCGTGCTGGCAGATATCGAGCAGCGATCGATTCCTGCTGGCGTTGCCGCTATTCCACGTGCACGGCTTAGGCAATGGGCTGCATTGCTGGCTGCTGAGCGGTTGCCGCATGCGTCTGCTGGAACGGTTTGAGCGCCAGAGCGCCGCCGAGACGTTCCTGGAGTTCCGGCCTACCCTGTTCTTCGGCGTGCCCACCATCTACGTCCGCCTGCTCGATTTCCCGGAGGAGCAAGCCCGCGCCATCGGCCAGTTTATGCGGCTGTTCGTATCGGGCTCGGCGCCCCTGCCGGCGCAGGTGCTCGAAGAGTTCCGCGGCCGATTCGGGCATACCATCCTGGAGCGCTACGGCATGAGCGAAACCTTCATGAACATTAGCAACCCGTACACCGGTGAGCGCCGGCCGGGGAGTGTGGGGTTGCCGCTGCCGGGCGTTTCCGTCCGCTTGCTGAACGAGCAGGGGCAAGCGGCGGCGGATGGCGAAACGGGCGAACTCTATTTGAAGGGGCCTAACATTTTCGCCGGCTACTGGCGCAGGCCGGATGCCACCGCTGCGGCCTTTCTCGACGGCTATTTCAAAACCGGAGATCTTGCCGTACGCGAACCGGATGGCTATTACACGCTGTGCGGCCGGCGCAGCGACCTGATCATTTCGGGGGGCTTCAACATCTACCCGCGGGAAATCGAAGAGTTCCTGCAAGAACAGGACGAAGTGGCGGAAGCGGCCGTGGTGGGCGTGCCGGACCGCGTGCGTGGCGAGGCGCCGGTGGCTTACATCGTGTTGAAGAGCACCATCGAAACGGCGGCTCTGGAACGGCGCTGCCGCGAGAAGCTGGCGTCATTCAAGGTGCCGCGGGAGTTCATCCCGGTGGAGCGGCTGCCGCGGAACGCCATGGGTAAGATTCAGAAACACCTGCTGCCGTCGAAGAGCTAGTGGGGCAGGGCCGTGCCCTGCCCTGGGCAGCGCATGGCGCAGCCCCACACCGCTCCCTTTGGTCACGGCTCTGTAAGGCGGTGGTGGTTAGCGCGTGCAATTCGTTAACGCGCGTTCGATTGGGTGCGCGTAATTCGACACACGCAACGCGGTGACGCCGGGCGTTACGGAGCCGTGACCAAAGGGAGCGGTTGTTAGACGGCCTCCGCGATCGCTTCTTCCAATGCCTCCAGCGCACCCGCGAAGAAATGATCGCTCGACTCGATCCATATCAATTGCTTTGGTTCGGCGAAGCGCGCGAACGCGGTTTCCAGATCGGCGCGCGGGCCGAATTGATCGTTAGTGCTCTGCACAAAGATCTTGGGCACGCGGCAGGTTTCCAGGTACTCGACGCCACCCAACTCCGTGGGGAAACCGACGGCCATCAGAAAGGCAGCTTGCTCCAGTCGACAGCCGAGCTGCGTGATGACGCGCGAGCCGAACGAGAATCCCGCCAGGGCGAACGGCAGTTGGGGATATCGCTCGCGCAGCCACTCCAAAGCTACACGGGCGTCTTCAATCTCACCCGTCAGGTGGCCGTGCTCTCCCGCGCTGGCTCCCACGCCGCGGAAATTGAAACGCAGCACAACCATCCCGGCCCGGCGCAAGCCTCGGGCCAGGCGATAGACCACCTTGTTGTGCATGGTGCCTCCATAGAGCGGGTGCGGATGGCACACCAGAGCCGCCATGCGCGGATCGCGATCTTCGGGTTCCTCAAGCAACGCCTCCAGACGGCCGGCGGGGCCAGCTAAGAAGTGGCTTTCGATGCGGCGGGGCACGTTCAGTTGGTGCGGTAATTGACGAACTGCATGTCGATGCCGAAATCGGTATCGCGCAGCAGCTTGATGGCATTTTGCAGGACGTCCCGGTCGCGGCCGGCCACGCGCACGAAATCGCCTTGAATCGAAGCCTGCACCTTCAGCTTGCTGTCCTTGATCGTCTTAACGATCTCACGCGCCTTTTCGATGACGATGCCCTGCTGCAGGCTGATCTCCTGCTTCATCGAGGAACCGGCCGAGGGAATCAGCGGCCCGAAGGTGAGGGCCTTGAGAGGCACCTTGCGCTTCACCAGCTTGGATTGGAGAATATCAATCACAGCTTTCAGCTTGTATTCATCCTGGCTGGTCAGCAAGATCTTGGCGTCCTTTTCATTCAGCTCGATGTTGGAGTGCGAGTCCTTCAGATCGAAGCGCTGGATGATCTCTTTCAACGCCTGCTGCACGGCGTTGAGCACTTCAGGCATCTCCACCTTGGAGACTACGTCAAAACTGTTGTCGGGCATAGGATGTCGGCTACTTCGTGTCGGAAGGATGCCGTTCGGGCGTGGCCAGCGGTTCGGGAGCCGAAGGCCGCGGATCCGTCAGACTCAACCCTAGTATAGAACCGGGGCGGACCCGAACGGGAGTGATGCGCCGTATGGTCTCAACCCTCGGCGCGGCAGGTGGCGGCGCCGCAGGCGTGGGATCCTCGGGCTTCGCCGCGGTGGTTACGAGCGGGGGCACGGACGATTCCAAGCCCGCCGGTTCGGGCTGCTTGGCGGTCAGCGCCGCTACTACACGCCGCGTGATCTCTTCTACGATGTTTTCCATACCGGCGTCCAGCGCGATAGACACAGCGGCGCGCACTTGCTCGCTGTCCACCACCGCTACAAACGGCGCCGGCATTTTCCCCGCGTCGCGAGCCCGGCCGCCAACTCCGGAATGTCCCGCCGGTGCATCTTTCCTGGCCGCCGCGGCCGCTTCCGCCAGTGGCTTCACCGCGGCCAGCAGCGCACTCGCCTCGAACGGCTTCTTCAATGTGGAATCGGCCGCCACACGCTGAGCCTGTTCCTCGTCGAGGCTCTCCAGCACCCCGGCGGTGAGAATCACGCGCACGTGCCGGTGGCGCGGGCTCATTTTCAAGTAGTGGCAAATATCGAAACCGGTGCGGCCCGGCATCACCGTATCGGCCACCACGACATCGGGATCCACGTCATCCAAACGGATCAGCGCCGAATCGGCATTGCTGACGGTGACAACCTCATAGCCCTCATCGGCAAGGATGCGTTCCCCCATGCGTTGCGCGTGCGGGCTGTCGTCCACCAGCAGAATGCGGCTCATTGTTGGGGCGTCGCAGGTGCGGTTGGGCTAGCGGGTGCCGCGGGTGTCGCCGGCGTGCTGGCCGCGGCCGGCGTCGTGGTAGTGGTTGGCGATACTACCTCCGGCTGGTTCTTCTTGGGCTTCTTCTTTTTCACAGCTGGGTGATTGGTCGGCGGCGGCAACTGTTGCGCAGCCGCGGCGGTGTCGGTAGCGGGGGTCGTGGAAGCTGCCACGTCGGTCGTCGGAGTTTGGCTCGGAGGATTGGCCCGCGCATCCGGATTCTTGTCGATGGCGTCGGTGTTCTGCACCACCACCGCATTCACGTCGGTCACGCCGCCGCCCGCCGCATTGGCCGGTACGCTAGCCGGAATGGTAGGCCGCCGCGGGTCCATCGAAGGGCTGCCTGATTTGGCCGCCATATGCGTATCGGGCTGAGACTTGAAAGTGCCGATGGCACGGCTCACCTTCCCGGCCTTCTCCTGGTTTTCCAACTCGTACTGCATATGGGCGTAGGCCGCGGGATCGGCCGCCGGCACAGGGCGGTTCATGGCTTGCAACTTGGCCTTGGCCTCATCCGCGTGGGGGCTCAGCGGATAATCTTTCACGATCTTGTTGTAATCGGCTACCTGCTGATTTTCAAACCGGTCGCCCATGCGTTGATAGGAATCGGCAGCCAGCCACAGGGCCTCGTCGGCATGGCTGTACAGCGGGAACTGTTCGGCAATCGCCTGCAAGCGGTTGGCGGATGCCGGGAAGCTACCCTTGGTGTGATAGAAGGTTCCTACGCGGAACTCGGCGTCGGCCAGCACTTCCTGGATGTTGCGCAGCTTCTGCTGGGCCACGGGCGCGAATTTGCTATTCGGGAACTGCAGCAGGAGCTGGCGGCATTCATCCTCCGCGCGCAGAGCATGCGTGGGATCCCGATCCGCCTTATCCATCTGCTGGTAGTGGATGTCGCACACTCTCTCCTGCGCTTCGGCGGATTCTTCCATGGTGGGATAGAACAGAATGAAATCTTTATACTCGGCCTCGGCCTGGGCCAACCCGTGAGAACCACCTTCGCGGTACCAACTGTCGGCGATCGCCAGCTTGGCTTTGGCAAGGTACTCGCTGGCATCGTAGGTGTTGATCAGGGTCTGCAGCGTGAGTCGTGCGATCTCATAGCGGCTGTGCTCCAGATCGTTCACCGCCTTGTCGAAGAGCACCTTGTCCGGTTGCTGCGTTTCCTTCGTGATGGGGTTTTCGTAGGGGTGCCGTTTCAGGCCGCACGAACTCAGCAGCACGATCGCCGCCCCTACTCCCACTGCATAGCGAATCCTATTGCGAACAGTCATGAAATGTCACCCCAACCTTCAACACTGAACCGCGGTCGCATTCGCCGCGATTTCACGCATTCCCCGCACGGTGGCCTCGGGATCGGCACTGTGAAACACAGCCGACCCTGTGACGATCCAGTCACAGCCGGCGCGCACCACTTCCCCCAGGTTCTGGAGATCGACGCCGCCGTCGATTTCAATGGGCAGCGCTAACTTCTTCTCACGCCGCATGCGGTCCAATCGCCGTACTTTGTCGAGCACGTACGGAATCAACTTCTGCCCGCCGAACCCTGGATTGACGCTCATCAATAGCACGTAATCCGCCACTTCCAGAACGTCTTCCAGCACTTCCACAGGGGTCGCCGGATTCAACACGATGCCGGCCATGACTCCTTCGGATCGGATCACGCCCAGCACGGCATCCAGATTGCGGCAGGCCTCGTAATGCACCGAGATCGAGTTGGCGCCAGCGCGCGCAAAGGCCGGAATGTAGTGCTCCGGATTCTCGATCATCAGGTGCACGTCGAAGTGCAACCGGGTGGTCTTGCGAAGCGACTCTACCACGGGCGGTCCAATGGTCAGGTTAGGGACAAAATGGCCGTCCATCACATCCAGGTGGAGCATGGAGGCGCCGCCCCGTTCGACGAGCGCGATCTGCTCTGCCAGATGGGCAAAGTCCGCGGACAGGATTGAAGGAACAATTTCAACCATTTGCGGGTTCACTCGATCTTATCACAGCGGCATAGAAACCGTCCCCGGGATCGCGTCCGGGAATGCGCTCCAAAGTGTGAACGACAACGTCCGGCGCCACGATGGCCGTGAGAACTTTTTCGTTCTCTTCCGGCTCGAGCGAACAGGTCGAATAGACCAGCAGGCCTCCCGGGGCCAGAACCGCCCAGGCATTGGCCAGCAGCTCCTTCTGGCGGCGCTGCAGGTCGGCCAGATCTTCGGGGCGAAGCCGCCACTTGATCTCGGGATTGCGCCCGAGGGTTCCGGTGCCCGAACAAGGCGCGTCCACCAGAATTCGCTCAAACGAAGCGCCAAACGGCAGCGGGCGCGTTCCATCCAGCACGACCAGGCTGGCGCCGAGCTCCTTCATTTGGCGGAGGCGGTGGATGTGAAGATCGCAGGCCACAGCGTGAACGCCCGCTTCCAACGCCTGTGCGGTCTTGTTGCCGGGGGCGGCGCAGAGGTCGAGAAAACGTTGCGCTGGTTCGAGCTCCAGTAAAGGTACGATGGACTGGGAGCCGATGTCCTGGATGCGCGCCCCGGCCGGGCCGATACGAACGTAGGTCTCCGGCTCTTCCAGCGCCGAGCGGGCGATCGCCGCGGCTGCTTCCGGACCGAAACGATGCTCCCACCGTGCCAGCAGCCACTCCGGGCAGGACAGTTCCACTTCGCGGCTGGGCCACGATACAGGCGCCCGGTCCACCTTTCGCAGCACCGCATTTACCAGGCCGCCAGCGGAGGTTTTGCGCGCGCGCTTGACCAGCTCGACGCTTTCGGCGACGGCGGCGTGCGGTGGGATACGCTCCAGGTAACGAAGTTGGAAAATACCCATGCGCAGAACGGTGCGGACCTCGGCATCGAGCCTGGCTTTGCGCCCGGAGTAGTGCTCGATCAGGAAATCCAGTTGTGCCCGGTAGCGCAGGACGCCGAAAACGATTTGCGAAGCGAGGCCGGCATCGCGGGAATCGAGACTTGCGGCACGCAGCAGGTCGGAAGCGTAGCCGCCGGTTTCCACCTTGCGGAGGATTTCGAACGCTGCGGTTCGCGCGGGTGCAGGCATGCATCTGGCAGGGTAGCAAAGAGTGGGGCAGCGCCATGCGCCCAGTACGGGCGGCGAAGACCGCCGGCGTTACGTGGCGCTGGCGATCTTGTCGCCGGTGAGGCAGTTTGAAAGCCTGCACGCTATAATCGTGGCTTGCCCGAACTGCGTAAGGACCCCATCACGGGGCGGTGGGTGATCATTGCTACGGATCGCGCCAAGCGGCCCAGTGATTTTATCAGGAGCTCGGTGCCGCCCCCGGCCGTCAAAGTGTGCCCGTTCGACTACGGCAACGAACAGAAGACGCCACCCGAGCTGCTGGCCTTTCGCAATAGCGGGAGCGCTAACGAGCCGGGCTGGCGGGTGCGTGTGGTGCCCAATAAATTCCCGGTCCTCGGCATAGAGGGCGACCTCAACCGCCAGGGCGAGGGCATGTACGACAAGATGAACGGCATTGGCGCGCACGAAGTAATTGTGGAGACGCCCGAGCATTCGACCACGTTCGGCGACTTGTCCGAGAAGCAGATCGAAGAGGTGTTCTGGGCCTACAAAGCGCGCGTCAACGACTTGAAGAAGGACCACCGTTTTCGCTACATCCTGCTGTTCCGGAATCATGGCGAGGTCGCGGGCGCATCGCTCGAACACCCCCACTCCCAGCTCATCGCCCTGCCGGTGATTCCCAAACAAGCGAAGGAAGAAGTGGACGGCGCCAAACAGTTCTACGATTTCAAAGAGCGCTGCATCTTCTGCGATATTGTTCGCGAAGAAAGCAGTCTGGGAACGCGGTTGGTGACGGAGACGGACCGGTTCACGGTACTTGAGCCCTATGCCCCCCGCTTCCCGTTCGAGACCTGGATCCTGCCGAAGCGCCATGAATCGCATTTCGAGGAAACCGACGCCGCGACCCTGGCCAACCTGGCCTGGATGGTGCGCACCACGATTCGCAAACTGGATAAAGTGCTGGAGCGGCCCGCGTACAATTTCATCATGCACAGCTCACCCGTGCAGGATTCGCCGCTGGCGTATTACCACTGGCACATGGAGATTATTCCCAAGCTAACTAAGGTGGCGGGGTTTGAATGGGGGAGCGGATTTTACATCAATCCGACACCTCCCGAAGAGTCCGCGCGATTTCTGCGGGAAGCGGGGCTGCCCTAGTGGGCGGTTGCGCGCGGGGCATCCCGTCTGGTATAAAACGCTAATTGTCTCATACGAGGACTGGACGTAACCCATGTCCGAGAAGAAAAAAGTTCCAACCAAGATCACCGACAGGCGAATGGATACTCCAATTCCTTCCAAGAATTCCAAGAATCCCGAAGGCCCACGCATGTCCGTGGCGCCACGGCCGGGCGCGGCGCCGGCGCTTCAGACGGTAACCTCCGAAACCCAGTTACACCATTTCGAAATCGGCATGAAGCTGTTCCACGCGCGGAAATTCAAGGAGGCGCGCGAATCCTTGTTATCGGCGACGGAAGGGCCGGAGCGGGATGTGGCGCACCGTGCGCAATTGCACGCCAAGATGTGCCAACAGCGGTTAGCGCAGCCCGTTGTGAATCTGGCAACCGCGGAGGAGCACTACAACTACGGCGTGGCGATGCTCAACACGCGCAAAACCGAAGAGGCGCGCTCCCACCTGAATCGGGCGCTCGAGATGTCGCCCGAGACCGACTACATTCACTACGCGCTGGCGCTGGCCCACGCGATGGCCGGAGAACAGACCGGCGCGCTGGAACACCTGAAGCGCGCCATCGAACTGGAGCCCAAGAACCGGCTCATGGCCCGCCAGGATACCGATTTCGGAGCGATGGCCGGCCAGCCAATGTTCCAGGCGTTGCTTTATCCTGAAAAGAAGAGCTGGTAAGACACCGCTCCCTTTGGTCGCGGCTCGGTAAACAAGAGAGCGGTCGTGGCTCGGTAACCTCCGCTCCCTCACGGTCGCGGCTCGGTAAGTAATGGAAGATACCTCGCCACTTCGAGTGGTTGCCATGGGCGGAGGCACCGGCCTCTCCGCGTTGCTGAATGGCCTGAAGCCGTACGCGCGTTCGATTGATCCCGCGACACCGGCAATCGACTTGACCGCGATCGTCACGGTGACCGACGATGGCGGCAGCTCCGGCCGGCTGCGGCGCGAGTTCGACGTGCTGCCCCCCGGCGATATCCGCAATTGCATGGTGGCGCTGAGCGAGGATTCGGCGCTGCTCTCGCGGCTGTTTCAATACCGGTTTCAAGCCGGCCGCGGATTGAAGGGCCACAGTTTCGGCAACCTGTTCCTGATGGCGCTGACGCAAATCATGGGCGATTTTCCCGATGCCGTGAAAGCGTCGGCGGAGGTGCTCAAGATCGCCGGACACATCTATCCTTCCACCACCGCCAACGTGGCGCTGGAGGCAACCTTCGCCAACGGCACCAAAGTGGTGGGAGAAACGCGCATCACCCGCAGCCGGCAAAAGATCCAGTCCATTCGCCTGCGGCCGCGGAAGGCGCGCCCGTTGGCCGCTGCGTTGAACGCCATCGCCGAGGCCGACGTGATCACCATGGGCCCCGGTTCACTATTCACCAGCATCATTCCGAACTTGCTGGTGGAAGGGATGCCCGCAGCGATTCGCCGTTCGCCAGCCATCAAGACATGCTTCGTCAACCTGATGTGGCAGCCTGGGGAGACCACCGAGTACCGGGCCAGCGATCATATCCGCGCCATCCATAAACATGCCGGCGGCAAGTTTCTGGATTATGCCGTGATCAACATCCGGCCCATCACGTCGGCGATGAAAAAACGCTACGCGCGCGAGTCGGCGATGCCGGTGGAGAACGACATCGACGCGATTTTCAAGATGGGGATCAAGGTGATGGCGGGCAACCTGGCGCAGAACGTGCAAAGGGTACGGCACGACCCCACGGCGACGGCCGCGGTCGTGGTTAAACTGGCGCAGGAAGGCAGACGGCGAAGGAACAGCCGGAAATAGGTGCCATTGAAATGAATGTTGCCGTCGTAATCTTAGCCGCCGGACTCGGCACACGCATGAAGTCGCGGAAGGCCAAGGTGCTGCATCGCGCCGGAGGCCGGACGCTGGTGGAGCACGTGGTGTCCACAGCCCTGGAACTGACGCCGGCGGAGCGCATCTTCGTGGTGGTAGGGCACCAGGCCGAGCAAGTGCGGCAGGCAGTGGCGACACCGGGGATCGGGTTCATCGAACAGCGCGAGCAGAAGGGGACCGGCCACGCTGTGCTGATGGGCCGCGAGGCGCTGGCGGGGCTCGGCGGATATCTGGTAATCGTCTACGGAGACGGCCCGTTGCTCCAGGCCGAGACACTCCGGCAATTGATCGCCAAGGCTGATTCGACGGGCGCCGCGGGCGTGCTCCTGAGCGCCGTGATGGATGATCCCACCGGCTACGGCCGCGTGGTTCGCGATGCCGAGGGCCATGTCGCCGCGATCGTGGAACAGAAGGCCGCGACACCGGAACAACTCGCAGTCCGCGAAGCCAACATGGGGATCTACTGCTACCGCGCCGACCTGTTTTGGAAGCACATCGGCGAGATGCGTCCGGACAATCCAGCTCAAGAGTATTACCTCACCGACATGGTGGAGATCCTGCGCCGCGCCGGCCATTCGATCGAAGCTGTGGAAATCGGCGATCCCAGAGAAGCGCTGGGAATCAACGACCGCACGGAACTGGCGGAGGCGGATTGGATACTCCGGGAGCGGAAGCTGCGGGCAGTGATGCTGTCGGGCGTGACGATTCAAAAGCCCGAGACCGTCACCATCGATGCGGACGTCTCTATCGGAATCGATACCGTGATTGAACCGTTCGCACAGATCCTGGGCAAGACGCGGATTGGAGAGAATTGCCGGATCGGAACCTGCGCCATCGTAGAGAATTCGGAACTCGCGGACGACGTGGAGGTCGGCGCCTTTACGCTAATGGGCGCGTCGCGAGTGGAGCGCGCTGCGCGTGTGGGCCCGTTCGCGCGGCTGCGCATGGGCAACCATGTGGGCGAAGCGGCGCACGTAGGCAACTTCGTGGAGCTCAAGAACGCGGAACTAGGGGCCGGCGCCAAGGCCAATCATTTGGCATACCTGGGAGACACGGAAATCGGAGCCGGCACCAATATCGGCGCAGGCACCATCACGTGCAATTACGATGGCGTGCGGAAGCACAAGACGACCATCGGCAGCAACGTTTTCGTGGGTAGCAATTCAACGCTGGTGGCCCCCATCGAGATCGGCGACGGCGCATACCTGGCGGCGGGCTCGGTGATTACTGAGGCCGTGCCGCCCGATGCGCTGGCGTTGGGACGCGCGCGCCAGACTCTGAAGCCGGAGTGGGCGAAGAAGCGTCGCGCGCGGGCGAAGAAGTGAGCTGCTCTTCGGCAAGCTGGGCACATCGCGATCGAAATTCCTCCAGCCTCTCCTGAGCTCGCGGGATCAGGTCCAGCCTTTGCGTGATTTCGGCCCGGACCCTGCGGAATAGTTCCATATCCATCTGGTTCAGGCGGGCCAGCTTCTCATACAGTTCCGCGCCCCACAATTCGATCAGGTAGTCCAGCCGCTCGCCCGGGAGCACGTGCAGCCCGTTGGTGACGTTTTGCGGAACGTGTTCCAGCCGGATCGTGGGAAATGCCGGACGCAGAAAATATTCGGCTGCAACCAGGCTCTCGTCGAACATCGAGACCAGGCCGGGCATGGCCATCTGGTGCAGGATGTGGGTGGCTTTGTCGAGATCGTACTCGCTAGCCGGGCGCGTGAACGCCCCGCCGTTGGCGAGCTGATGGACCTGAACGTCGCTGATCTGATGCGGAGCGGCATCCAGCAGATGTTCCATAAATTCGCTGGCACTCTCGCGGAGTGCCTCGGTTTGGCTCAAGTAGGTGTAATAGGAGTGCAAGCGGGCCAAAGGGTGCCGCAGGAAACAGCAATCGAACAGTACCACGTGCGGAATGTCGGGCTTCGGATACCGCAGGTGATGGCTCGAGACAGCCGAAACGTTGGGATGCGCCGGCAGGAATTCCGCCAGGTCTGAACCCGTCAGGGTCGCATCGGCGTCAGGTCCGTGCAGAGTCGCGAAGCCTTCCCCGAATTCCCTTTCGAGAATCGTTTCGACGGTGGTGCCGCCGTTTTTGAATATGTGATAGTGGACGACCACATACCGCATCCGCGGCACGCCTAGTGCAATATGCGCTGCCATATGAATGGAAAACCCCACTTTGGGCGCCAAGGTCTCTGCGAAGTGCCAAGAATTCCGTCACGCGGTGGCAGCGGGGCTGGGCGGCGGGAAGCCTTGCTCAAGGAAGGATTCAACCGGTGACTCCCGACTAACACTACCTATGTTACAGTTCGCACACAAAAAGGTTCCCGATCTTTTGGCAAGTGAGCTAAATAGTGACGGAGAAATTGTGCGCCTGTTTACAAACTCCGGATTGCAGCGAGCCCACATCCCGATGCCAAAGCTGGGCTGGACAATTGTAGTCTTAAGGGATCGATGTTTGCGTTGCTTGGCGACCTCCGGTTCGGCGCTCGCCTCCTCTCAAGAAGCCCGGTGTTTACCGCGACCGCGGTACTCCTGCTAGCTGCCGGCATCAGCGCGAATACCCTGATTTTCAGCGTGGTCAATGCACTTTTGCTTCGACCACTGCCAGTTTGGCATCCGGAAAATCTCGTTCGACTGGTCGAGCTCCATCCGAAGGACTTTGTTACCTGGGATCTCCCCTACGGCTTCTGTGATGCGGTGGCTTCCCGGGACACCGATTTGTCCGAAGTGATTTGCCAGGGCGAAGCGGACATCGCCTTCAGCGACGCGACTTCCACCGAACGCGTACGGGTCCATTTTGTCTCGCCGAATTTCTTCTCCTCGCTGGGCGTAAACGCCTATTTCGGTCGTACGCTTACTCCTGAAGATGAACGCACGAAAGCCATGAACGCCGTGGTCAGCTACGAGTTTTGGGAAACCAGATTCGGTGGCAAAGCTTCTACTCTGGGCCGGAGCATCAACCTGGGTGGGCATCCTTTTTCGATCGTGGGAGTCTCACCCAAGTCATTCAACGGCCTGGCTGCCGACACGAGCCCCGACATACGCGTTCCCGCCGCGGTGGATCGGTCTGTAGTGAAACCGTCCGGCGAGATGAACCCCGCGGCGCGGCCACTCTTTGCCCAGATCTTCGGACGCTTGCGAACCGGCGTAACGTTCGAGCGTGCCAGCGCAGAAATCGATCCGCTGCTGCATAAGGAATATCAGGAAGAACTCGAGAGAGTCTTTCCAGCGGTAGCTACCGCACCAGCGATCAAATCACGGCTTCGGCTGGAGTCCATCGTCAACGGCGTTTCCACTCTTCGCGACCAATTCTCCCGCGGCCTGACTGTCTTGATGGCTGGAGTTGCGCTGCTTCTGCTGATGGCGTGCGCCAACATTGCGGGTCTGCTGCTGGCGCGCTCCGCGGCACGAGCCCAGGAGATGGGCATTCGGCTGGCTTTGGGAGCAAGCCCGAGCCGCATTGTACGGCAACTCTTCACCGAAGGGCTACTGCTCTCGTTGCTAGGTGGTATCGCCGGCATTTTGCTCACCGTCGCGTGCCTGCCTTTGCTGGTCCGCGGCTTGCCGCCGATTCGAGATCGGGCCGCTGTCCTGCAACCGCTGGCGGTACACATCGCCATCGATCTCCGGGTGCTGGGATTCGCCGTGGGCACGACCGTTCTAACCGCGGTATTGTTTGCATTATCGCCGGCCTGGAGGTGTGCCCGCGCCGACGTGGCGAGCACATTGAGAGCAGGCCGCACCGCAACCCGACGCCTACTGGCACGCAACCTGGTTGTCGTCGCGCAAGTCGCCATCTGCACGGTCATCCTGATGGGAGCCGCTCTGCTCGTCGCGACGCTGGAGCGTATGCGTTCCATGAATACTGGTTTCGATCGCGACCGTGTCGTGACCTTTACCATTGACCCGGGCCTAAGAACTTATTCACCGGAACAGAACCGCATGCTGAGCAAAACCCTACTGGAGAGGGCTGGAACTCTGCCAGGAGTGGGCGCCGTTGGCATTGCGTCGCTAGCTCTGATGCGCGGCACCGGCATGAAAGCCACGTTTGGAGTGGCCGGGACGCGAGTCGGCCGCGCCTTCACCTGGTTCGATCGGGACATTAAAGGGACGCCGCATAAAGTGATTGTGAACCAGGCTTTCGCCAGGCGATTCTTTCCGGGCCAGAACCCGGTCGGCGAACGCGTTGGCTTTCCTGGCCCGGACGGTATCGCCAAGGCCGCCGATGAGATTATCGGCGTCGTGAGCGATGCCAAGTACCGCTCACTACGGGAACCGATGCCACCCACCGTCTACAGCGCGAGAGCCGATGGATTCGATTCGGCTTTCATTTTGCATGTGCGCACCGGGCAGCGACCCGAAGCGATGATCGCGCCAGTTCGTGAAGTATTGCGGTCTCTCGATCCGGAACTGCCGCTGATCGAAGTACGAACGTTGCGCGAAGAGGTCGAAGCGTCGCTCTGGCAGGAGCGGCTCCTGGCATTGCTGTCGACGATCTTCGGGGCCATCGCCGCGCTTATAGCCAGCATCGGTCTCTACGGTGCGCTTGATTACGCCGTGAAATGCCGCATCCGTGAGATCGGAGTACGGATGGCATTGGGGGCGCAGCCGACGCGGATCGTTGGCCTGTTCTCGCGGGAAGCTTTGCTGTTGACGGCGAGTGGCATCGCATTGGGTACCTGCGCCTACGCGGCGGCAGCAGTCTGGATACGCCGCGTCCTATATGACCTTCGACCCTGGGAGCCGGGCGCTATCGTAACGGTTGTGTTTCTTGTCGGATTGGTAGCTGCGATTGCGACTGCCCCAGCGGCATATCGCGCCGTACGGGTCGATCCCGCATCGGCACTGCGGGCGGAGTAACTGAAAACGTCCGTCGGACACTCTCGTGGCAGGCAGTTGGGGAGCAGGCTTTCCAGCCTGCCGAGCCGGCGACAAGATCGCCATCGTTACGTAACGCCGGCGGTCTTTGCCGCCAATGAATGTCCAAAGTTCAGGCGCCGTGCGGAAGCGCTGCCCCACACAGGCTATGCCCTGCGAACGAGTTTTTCGGCAACTTCTTACGGCAACAAACTTCGCAGCAGGACCGCCGGGTGCGTCGCACTGATGCCTGCCAACTCGTGAACCTGGTGGCGGCAGGAAGTGCCGGGCGCAACCAGCACATCGCCGGGTTTCATGGCTCGGGCGGCCGGCAACAAGCGGCGCTCGGCGATGGCACGCGATACGTCGTAGTGCTCCTTGGCGTACCCGAACGAACCGGCCATGCCGCAGCAGCCTGCATCGAGATCCACCACTGTCGCTGAAGGAATGTGGGAAAGCAGCGACACGGCAGCGGGCAGAAGGCCCATCGATTTCTGATGGCAGTGGCCGTGAAGCAGAATCTTGCTGGGGCCGGCACGTAGACGCAAGTCCAGTTCAGCCGCGAATTCCTCAAACGACAAACAGGCTTCGGCCACGGTGCGCGCCTTCTTCTGCTGCTCCCCGCGCAAGAGCGAAGGCGCATCTTCTTTCACCGCCGAAAGGCAACTGGGCTCGCAGAAAAGGATCTTCTCACCCCGGCTGGCAATGGGGAACAGTCCTTCGACCAGCACAGCTGCGTGCGCGCGCGCTTCGCCGAGCAAGCCCTGTGAGATGAGCGGCCGCCCACAGCAACCCGGCCGCACCACTTCGACGCCGCAACCACCGCGCTCTAGAACTTCGACTGCGGCCACTCCGATCTCCGGGTGGTAGTGGTTCAGGAAGGTGTCATTAAACAGCACCACGGGTTTGGCCGCGCTCGCCCGCGGATTGCGGCGCAGCCATTTCTCGAATGTCTCGTGCTTCCAGGCAGGAGGGACGCGGCGGCGGTCCACGCCAAGCAATTTCTCGTTGCCGAAGCGCGCCGGGCCGCTGGCGGAAATCCAGTTAGATATCGGCGCGAACCGGCTGCCCCAGCGGGAAAGCTTGTGGATATTGCCCAGCGCGTGGGCGCGCATCGGCGTTCCATGGCGCGTCCAGTAATCGGCCAGGAATTCGCTCTTGAACCGCGCCACGTCCACGCCCACCGGACATTCAGCCTTGCACGCCCGGCACTCCAGACACAGATCGAGCACTTGGTAGACGCCGTCGTCTCCCAGTCCGCTCTCGCCCAAGCGTCCGCTCATCGCCAGGCGCAGCACGTTGGCGCGGCCTCGTGTGGAAGCGGATTCTTCGCGCGTCGCCATGTACGACGGGCACATGGTGCCGGCCAGTTTCTTGCGGCAGGCGCCCACGCCGCTGCACATTTCGACCGCGCCGCCCAGGCCGCCGAATTCGGAATAGTCGAACCACGAATCGGGATGCGGGGTCTCGTAGTGCGCACCGAAACGCAGATTCGACGTCATGGGCGGCGCATCCACAATCTTGCCGGGATTCAAAATGCCCTGCGGATCGAAAGTGCGTTTGATCTCGCGAAACGCTTCGTAAAGCACCGGCCCGAACATCTGGCGCATGAACGGGCTGCGCACCAGGCCGTCGCCATGCTCACCGGAAAGCGCGCCGCCGAATTCGAGCACCAGGTCGGCTACCTGCGACGCGATGCTTTCAAATTTCCGAATACCCTCTTCGGTCTTCATGTTGATGACGGGGCGCACGTGCAGGCAACCGACCGAAGCGTGGGCGTAGATGCCGGCGGTGGTGTCGTGGCTGCGGACAATGCCCAGGAAGCGGCCGATGAATTCGCTGAGCCGCTCCGGCGCTACGGCTGTGTCCTCCACAAATGAGATGGACTTGGCATCGTCTTTCATGGCCATCGAAAGTCCCAGTGCGGCTTCGCGCAGGCTCCAGATGCGCGCCTGCTGCGCGGGGTCCGTTTCGGAGTGGTAGTGGTAACCGAGACCGCGCGCGCGCAGATCCCGTTCGAGCGCTTCCAGGCGCGGCGGCAGGTCTTCTTTTCGGTCGGCATAGAGCTCGATGCACAACGTGGCGGCCGGGTCGCCCTCAATGAATTGGTTGCGGATGCGGTCGAGCGCGGCGTTCTGCCGGGTGTTGTCGAGAATGGCCTTGTCCATGACTTCGATCGCGGAGGGGTGGTGGCCGAGAATCACGGGTGTGGCAGCGAGCGCTTCGAGCAGATCGGCGAAGGCGATGACCATCGCGGCTTTAGCTTTCGGTAGCGGCACCAGCCGTACCTTGGCTTCGAGCACGACTCCCAAAGTGCCTTCCGAGCCGACCATCATTTTGGCGAGATTGACCGGCTTGGCAGGATCGGCGAACTCGTCCAGGTTGTACCCGCCCACGCGGCGCACAACTTTGGGATAGCGGCGGTCGATCTCCGCGGCGTGTTCCGAAGCCAGGCCGAGCACCGTTCGATAGCACGCGGCTTCCAGTGTGTCTCCCGTGGGCACCTCGCTTCGCGGAATTTCGCGGAAGTGCGCGACGCTGCCATCGGAAAGCGCGACTGTCTGTTCCAGCACATGGTCGATGGTCTTGCCATACAGAACGCTCCGCGCGCCGCAGGAGTTGTTGGCCATCATGCCGCCGAGAGTAGCGCGGCTGGCCGTGGAGATATCGGGCGCAAAGCGCAGACCGAGTGGCGCGAGTTGGGCGTTCAGCTCGTCGAGGACGATTCCCGGTTCCACGCGGGCCCAACGCTCCTCGGCGTTCACCTCCAGAAGGCGGTTGTAATACTTGGAGATATCCACCTGAAGGCCTTCGCCGATGGCCTGCCCGGCCTGCGACGTGCCGCCGCCGCGCATGGTGATGGGACAAGCGAACCGCTTGGCGATCTCGATGATGCGGAGGATGTCCTGGCGGTGTTTGGGGATGACGACCCCGAGCGGTTGAATCAGATATACGCTGGCGTCCGTGGAATAGAGAGCGCGGGAGATGGTGTCGAACCGGACTTCCCCTTCGATTTGGCGGCGGAGCTCGCTTTCGAGCGTTCCCGCCTCCAGCTGTACCAGATTCAAACGAGGGACTCCATGTGGAAGTAATACTTTAGCGCGAACAGCATGGTGCGGGGGTGCTGACGGAAATCCGGCAACCCCCGTTCCCTAACGGTCGCGGTTCGGTAAACCGGCGTCGACGTTTTTGTAAGCTTTGGCTGCGCTTACCGAACCGCCCTCGTGAGCAAGCGGGGCTTCCTCTAATTCATTGCCAACAAAGCACATGGACTCGATTCCTGCGAGAAATCAGACCTTCAGATACCAAATTGATAAAAAGGAGGAGATTTCTCTTCCAATCGAACTGCATTTGGAATAGTATCGAGGCATGAAGAGAATTTCAATATCTCAATGTCTGATTTGGATGATCGTTCTGGCGCTCAGCTGCTTCGTAGCTTTCGCCCAAGAAGCTCCAACCAAGACAGTCAACAAAGTAAACGCGCAACCCATAGCCTCCGTAAAAGGCGTCGACCTTTTCAAGGAGTATTGCGCCGTGTGCCACGGCACAGACGCAAAGGGTTCCGGACCGGCGGCGGACGCCCTCAAGAAGCGCCCGGCAGACCTGACACAGCTTGCCCGAAAAAACGGCGGGACCTTCCCGGAACTGCACGTGATGAACTACATCAAGGGAATGGACACTGTTGCGTCCCATGGCAGCCGGGATATGCCCATTTGGGGGAACATTTTTTCGGCGATGAGCCCAAACCAAGACCTGGTGACGCTTCGCGTCAACAATTTGATGGAATACGTCAAGGGGTTACAAGCCAAGTAGGAAACACCGACTCCCCCACGATCGCCGCTCTTGCCGAACCACGAGCGTGAGGGAGTGCAGCGGCCTGTTAAGGCGACACGAATTATTCCAAATCGATGAACAGTTTGTCAATGAATGCAACTTCTTATACATCTGCCCCGCCCTGCCGATCAAAATCTTCGCGGTAAATAAGTCCATCAACTTCCCGGCGTGCCAAACTGGTTGTCGGCGTTCGCGACTGGCGATAACCGGCATAGATGAAGATCCTGGTTCTGAATGGCGGCTCCAGCAGCTTTAAATGCTGGTTTCATGACGTGCTCGAACCGCTACCGGTGGAGGCGCCGCGGCCGCTGTGGGAAACTCAGGTTCCCTGGCACGGCGACGCCCCTCTCGCGGATGTGTTGCCGCCGGTGCTTGAGGAGCTGTGGAATGGTGCGAAGAAGGCTATCGATTCGCCCGGAGAGATCGACGCGGTGGGGCATCGCATCGTTCATGGCGGCAAAGCGTATCGCGAAACCACCCGAGTGACGCCCGAGGTTCGCGCCGCTATCGCGCGGCAAGCGGAGTTCGCGCCAGCTCACAACCGCTTCGAACTGGAAGCCATCGAAGCCGTGGACCGTGTGCTCGGGCCGCGCTTAACGCAGATCGCCGTGTTCGATACCGCATTTCATGCCACGCTGGAGCCCGCGGCCTACGTATATCCGGTCCCATACGCGTGGCTCCAGGATGGCGTGCGGCGCTACGGTTTTCACGGCATCAGCTACCGGTACGCCACTCGCCGGGCGGCACAGTTGCTCGGCAAGCCGGCGGAATCGCTGCGATTGATTTTGTGTCACCTGGGAAATGGCTGCTCGCTGGCGGCGGTGCGCAACGGCAAGAGCGTGGATACGACTATGGGTTTCACGCCGCTCGAAGGGCTGATGATGGGCACGCGATCCGGGTCGATCGATCCGGGTATTCTGGTCTACCTGCTGCGGCATCGCGGCTACCAGGCCGATCAGCTGGATGAGATTCTCAACCGCGAGTCAGGACTTAAGGGCGTATCGGGCTTGAGTGGCGATATGCGCGAGATCCTGGCTGCCGCGGCTCAGGGCAACGCGCAAGCACAACTGGCGTTCGACATCTTCGCGCACCGTGTCACGCGCGAAGTTGGCGCTATGCTAGCGGTTTTGGGAGGCGTTGACGCTATGGTGTTCACGGGAGGAGTAGGAGAGAACTGCCCGCCGCTGCGCGAACGCGTCTGCCGCCAGCTCGGTTTCCTGGGCCTTGAGCTCGATTCCGAGAAGAACGCGGGCGCCGCCAGCGACCAGGACATCGCCGCGCCCCAATCCACCGTACGGGTTCTGGCGATTCACGCGCAGGAAGATTGGGAGATTGCGCGCGAGTGCTACCGATTGGTGAAATGATGCCCGGCGATCTTTGGCTGTTCCGCCACGGCGAGACGAAGTGGAGCCTGTCCGGTGCACACACGGGAAGAACCGATTTGCCGCTCACCGATGCGGGCCGTGCCCGGGCGGAGGCGATGGGCCGGTATCTGAAGGGACGCCCTTTCGCCTTGGTGCTGACCAGCCCTATGGCGCGGGCCAGCGAAACCTGCCGCCTGGCCGGCTATGGAGACGTCGCCCAGATCGAGCCGAACTTGATGGAGTGGGACTACGGCAACTATGAGGGCCAGACGACCACCGAGATCCGCAAGCACGCGCCGGACTGGTCGCTGTGGGTTGACGGCGTTCCCAGCGGGGAAACTGTGGAGCAGGTTGCGGAGCGAGCAAAGGCGGTCATCATCAGAGCCGCGCCCGCCGGCGGCGATGTCGCGCTTTTCGCACATGGACATATCTTGCGCATCCTGACGGCTTGCTGGCTGGGTCTGGAGCCCGCCGGCGGGCGGCTTTTTGCCCTGGGGACCGGTTCGCTGAGCATTCTGGGTTACGAGCGGGAGACGCGCGTGATCACGCTCTGGAATGAAGATGTGGCGGCGCGCCAGGCACCGCCACGCGCGTAGCACAGGCATCCCTGCCTGTGTCGGGTTTTGTTAGTTCACAACGGCGGGCAGCGCGGTCTGGTCTCCCGTGTTGATGCAGGTCGGATGGCCGAAACCACCGGTACTGATGCCGGTTCCTCCATTGGGGTTGGCTTTGATGTCATAGACGATGTTGTCCGGCCGGTTCGTATCTCCGGAGACTCCACCTACTCCTAACAAGTGATCCAGGCCGAGAGTATGCCGCACCCTCCAGGCGATCATGTGGTCGGCGCAGGAAGTGTCGCCGCTGACGCCGACCGCGCCCAGGATCTTCTTGCCCGTTCCGTAAGCGGCCAGACCGCCGCCGAAGACATTCACGCCACCGATCTTCTGCCCGATCATGGGATCGTTCGTCGTGCCGTAGGCCGTGGACGGAAAGTCATACGCCACATCGGGATTCACCGGATTGCTTTCCTGCAACCCGAACAAGCTGCCACCGGGCTGCACCGCAGAATATAAGTTTGCCGTGGATAAAGACAGGCCAGCGGCCGCGCCGGAGCTGTTGCTGCTGGATGAGGAATCCAAGCTGAAGGCGTTGGCGGTGTTGGCCTTTTGCGCGGAAATCACCCGGCTCCCAGGCCATTGCGCGCCGCGGTTCACTCCGGAGAATGCCACCGCGCAGACGATCCCGTCCCGATCCACCAGCGTTGCCCACATATTGAGGTTTAACCCGCTGGTCTCCGTTACTACCGCCGAGATTAGGGCGGCTTTCAGCGAGTCGTAACTGGGAAGGGATGGGCACCCGTTGCCTCCGGGGCCGTTATCATCGTCAGCATCTTGCGCAGTCGTCTGGTGCTTGCTGTCCGCCCAGGCACCCCCGACGGTCAGTGTCATCGCCGCCAACAGAGTGGCCGCTGGATAGAGCAATTGCCTCCGAAACATGTTGACTCCTTGTAGTATTTTTTGTTTTGCAGGTCCGCGAAATCTCGACCCTTTGCGATTATGCGCGAATTCGGTGAAAAGTAATGCAGTGACTTAGGAGATAAGTGACATAACTCACATCTCTGCAGCCAGGGAAAACCCGGACCGGCACGTTCCAGTTTGTGATATCTTCAACTCTCAACCGCCTGAGGAGGATGTCAATGGGGAAGTTCCGTTGCTTGCTGGTAGCAACCGCAGCCGTGCTCTGTAGCGCCCCGGTATTTGCGCAAGTCGATTTCACTGGCGAGTGGGCTCCGCTCTATCACGAGGACGGCCCCGAGCGCGGTCCCGGCCCGGAGCTGGCCGATTACACCGAGTTCCCGATCAACGACGCCGCCCGCATGCGCGCCGACAGCTACGATGCGGATCGCATTTCCGTGGTGCAGGAATATCAATGCCGGCCCCACGGCGCCGATTATGCCCTGCGCGGTTTGGGACAGATTCGCATCTGGCGCGACATCGATCCGGCCACGCAGAGAGTCACCGCGTTCCACGTCCACTTTCTGGCTTGGGATAGCGAACGGACCATCTATGTGGACGATCGCCCGCATCCACCCGAAGAAGCTCTGCATACGTTCCAGGGCTTCTCCACTGCCAAATGGGAAGGCAACATGCTGACGGTCTGGACCACCCATTTGAAAGAGAATTACCTGCGGCGCAATGGCCTTCCCCGCAGCGACAAGGCGACATTCACCGAGCATTGGACGCGCCACGCCGACTACCTGACGATCACTACGGTGATTGAGGATCCGGTCTTCCTGACGGAGCCTCTGGTGCGCAGCGACAACTGGTACCTGGACCCGGGCCAGCACATCGGAATCTTTGGCTGCGAGTATGCCGCCGAGGTCCCCCGGCCGGAAGGCACCGTGCCGCATCACCTGCCGGGCGAGAATCCGAATCTCCACGAATTCGCGAACTGGTACGGGCTGCCGTTTGAAGCGACCCGCGGCGGCGCGGAAACGCTCTATCCGGAGTACCAGTCGAAGATCGTGGGCTACCACCCGCCGGCCAAATGCACGCGCTATTGCCACTGCACATCGTTGTTCAATTGCAACGTGGACCGATGAGCCGGAGCCAGTCATGAGCAGAAACGTTTTGATTGCGCAGGCGGCTCTGTGGTTGGGTTGCGCGCTGTCCGCTTGGCCGCAACAGAACTTCGACAACGTGCAAATCCGCGTGTTGCCGGTGCAGGAAAAGGTCTACATGTTCGTCGGCGCGGGAGGCAACACGACCGTCCAGGTGGGCAAGGACGGCGTCCTGGTGGTGGACACGCAGTACGCGCAAATGGCGCCCAAGATCATGGCGGAGATCCGCAAGCTATCGGACAAGCCCATCATCTGGATGGTCAATACGCATGTCCACCAGGATCACACCGGCGGCAACGAAGCGCTCTCCAAGCTGGGCGGCCCGGGGCCGGGACAGGCGCCGCGCATCATCGCACATGAGAACGTTCTCAACCGCATGACGCAACCGGTTCCCAATCAGCCATCGATACCCGAGGCGATGTGGCCGAACGACGAGTACGCCACGCCGCAAAAGGACATCTTCTTTAACGGTGAGGCGGTCGTGATCTACCATATGCCGAAGGCGCACACCGATGGCGACAGCATCGTCTTCTTCCGCCGGTCCGATGTGATTAGCGCGGGCGACATCTTCACACCCGGCAGATGGCCGGTGATTGATCTGGCGCGCGGCGGCAGCGTGCAAGGAACGCTGGATGCCCTCAACTACATTCTCCGGCTGACCGTGCCCGCGCGGTATCAGGATGGCGGGACGTTGGTGGTTCCCGGGCACGGCCGCTTGTGCGATGAATCCGACGTGGTGGAGTACCGCGACATGCTCACCATTGTCCGCGACCGAGTCCAGGACCTGATCAAGAAGGGCATGACACTGGAGCAGGTGAAATCGGCGCGGCCGGCCAGAGACTACGAGACCGAGTACGCTTCGGATTTCCGGACGGTGGACCAGTTTATCGAGTCGGTCTACAAGAGTCTCAGTGAGAAGAAATGAGATGACTGCAAGATACATGGCAGTGGTAGCAGCGCTGGCGATCGCGGTTTCGGCCCACGCGCAACCGCCCGGCCGCGGAGGACCGCCGCAGCCTCCACGTTCACCCAAAGCCGCCGCGCCCGTCGATTTAACCGGGTACTGGGTCTCAGTGGTAACAGAAGACTGGCGGTGGCGCATGGTCACGCCGATCAAGGGCGATTTCGCCAGCATTCCGCTGAATGCCGAGGGCGTGAAAGTGGGCGATGCCTGGGACCCGTCGAAGGACGAGCGCGAAGGGAACCAATGCAAAGCCTACGGCGCCGCTGCCATCATGCGCGTGCCTGGACGCCTGCACATCACCTGGGACGATGACAACACCCTGAAGATCGAAACCGACGCCGGCACCCAGACCCGTCTGCTCCACTTCAATGGGAAAGCGCCGCAACCGCCGCAAGCCAGTTGGCAAGGATACTCGGTGGCTAACTGGGAGAGACCGGCGCGGGGATCGGGAGCGCCGCAGGCCGGACTGGGGGCGACCCGCGAGGGAACGCAAGGTCGTTCGCTCGAAGTGGTGACGACGCAAATGAAACCGGGATACCTCCGCAAGAACGGCCCTCCTTATAGCGGCAATGCGGTAGTGAAGGAGTACTTCGATCTGTCTAACGAGCGGAACGGCGACACGTGGTTTGTAGTTACCACGGTTGTGGAAGACCCGACTTATCTATCGGAGCCGTTCATCACCAGCACGAACTTCAAGAAGGAAGCGGACGGCTCTAAGTGGCATCCGACGGCGTGTTCGGCGCGGTGAACGTTAGCGACGATGGAAGCGGCGATCCAGCTTATCCAGCAGTTCGATCCCGCGCTTCGTTGAACCCTTTGCCGCAAGGGCACGAAATCGTACTTCGGCATCGTATTGAGCTAATGCTACCGTGGCGAGTTCGTCGATCAGTTTGTTCATGCTGAGGCCGCGGCTGGAAGCTAGGCGGCGAAGCCGAGAGTGCTTCGATTCGGGAATGCGAATGGTTAGTGTGCTCATTGCAGTTCCTTGGCCAAGATCCGCGGTGTCACGATTCGTATATCTGGAAACCGAAGATTGGCCGCGCGAAAGTCCCGAACATTGTTAGTGACCACCATTGTCGCGCCACCAGCTACGGCCAGTTCCAGAATATGATTGTCTCCCTCGTCCCGCAGATTGGGACGCCATGAGAAGTATACATGCACCCATTCACAAACGCTGAGGAAAGCCGCGAACAGTTCCTGCCGTTCCATTCGGCTCAGGAGCGAACGCTGGAAGAGTGCCCTCCGGCCAAGGACATCCTCGTACTCCAAGAATAACGCCTCCCCGATGAGCGGCTGCAAGTGCCCTTCCAGACAGGCTCGAAGTACTCGCCTGCTGTGGCCAGCATACGCGAGCATTGCACCGGTGAGTACGTTCGTATCCAGCACCGCACGGTCCAAGATCGATGATAGCAGATATGCTACCATCGACGGGCTTTTTGACTGGATATCGCTACCAGGAATTGCGAGCAATAACTTAGAAGGCTCCTCCAGGTTCAGAAAGAGTAGTTGACCTTGCGCAATGCGTCCTTATAATCGTCTTTCGCGGCCTGCGCCTTTTCCTTGGCGTCTTGTTCTCGAAAGCCGGCGGCGTCCCATCGCTCCATTTGCACCATCGAGTGATCCGGTGTCGCTAGTTCTTCCTCTTCCCGAATGGTGGCTACCCATTGGTCGACAGCCGTCTTGTAGGCTAGCCGCAAGCGGTCCAGTTCTGTAGTTTCCATAGACGACACAGAGTGTACGCTCCGATAGTTACAGTTTGATGGACAAACCCGGCGAACACCCGCCACTGGAACGCTAATTCAGCCCTTGGCCGCCGCGCTTCGGCTCACTGCATCGCGGACCTGCGCCGTGTCGGTGTACTGCTGGAACTTGACAATCTTGCCGTCGCGGAACTTGAAGACGTGGACGAACTGGGCATCTATCCGACCGTTCGTCGCCTTGTATGTTCCCCGATAGCGGCCGAAGGCAATCGCCGTGTCGCCGGAGCCTAGAATCTCTTCCGGAGCCACTGAGAACGTCGACCATTCACTACCGATCCGCATGAAGACCCCTTCCAGGATGGCCTGCGGGCCGATGTACGGATTCTTATCGGCGTAGATGAAATTCTCCGCTTCGTTCCACTCAATTTTTGGATCCATCCCAGCCAGCACGGCTGGAACATCTCCTCGCGCGAAGGCTTCATACATGGATCGGACTCGATCGACGTTTTCTTGTGACATCTTCTTTCCTCCAGATTGACCTCTGCCATTAGAACAGAATTGTCCGCAGAACGGCCAGCTTTTTTGGACGGTGGTATCCTCACCACAAGGCATGAATTACCGCAAACTCTTCTGGGCGGCGGTGAGTCTGGCGGGGTGCTTCAGCGCGGCGTTTGCGTTCAATCTGCCCTTTCGCGAGTACCCAGGGCAGGAGTACAGCAACTTCCCGCTGCCGCCCGATTACCAGGAGAAAACAGAGTTCGTTTTCGCGCGCCTGATGTTCCCCGATGGCTTCCGCCGGTTCTTCGGTTTCCGCGGTTCGATGGATTGGCGCCAGGGCTACACGAATTGGACCAACGACTATCCGCGTGCCGACCGGCACCTGGCGGTCGCCATCAAGCGCTTGACGCGAATCCATGTCCGCTCAGTGGAACAGCCGGTGAACCTGGACGACGGCGACGACGTATTCGACTGGCCGTTTCTCTATGCCGGCCGGGCCAGCGCCTGGCGCCTGACAGACCCGCAGGTCGTCAAGCTGCGCGAATTCCTGGCCCGCGGCGGTTTTCTGATCTGCGACGACATCTGGGGCGATAGCGAATGGGAGAGTTTCATGGAAACCATGCAGCGCGTGCTGCCCAACCGCCCGGTGGTCGACCTGGAAAACAACGACCCGGCCTTCCACACCGTGTACGACCTGGACCACCGCTATCAGATTTCCGGGCAGTGGTCGCTGCGCTCGGGCATTCCGTACTTGAATGGCGGCGTGGTCCCGCACTGGCGCGGGATCTACGATGAGCGGAAGCGACTGAATGTGGCCGTCTGGGTGAACAACGATACCGGCGATTCGTGGGAGTGGGCCGATGCGCCGGAATATCCGGAGCGCTATTCGGCTTTAGGGATTCGAGTAGTGCTGAACCATATCGTGTACGCGATGACGCATTGAGGGTCACACTCCCGCTACGCGTTCACACGCCGCGTGGCGTCGATCTTCAGCCACAGCACGGCCGCAATCAAACATAGGCTGGCGGTCATCAGAAATGGCACATTCCAACCGTAATGAGTAGCGGTGTAGGTAACCACAGTCGCTGCCACGGCGCCGCCGATATTTCCTAGCATGTTCATTACGGCGGACACGGAGCCGGCAAAATCGCCGCCGATATCCAGCGGGATCGCCCAGGAAATTCCTACGGTCCACTCCAGTCCAAAGAAGGCGATGCAATACCAGGCCACCGACACTCGAGGGTCGTGAGTCAGCACCGCGGGGACGGTCGCGGCCGCCGACAGGAGAAATCCTGCGATCGCCACCCAGCGCCGCGCCAGGTTCACGTTCCCTGTTCGCCGCAGAACGAGATCGGAGAACCATCCGCCAGCGAGATCTCCAAATACGCCGGCCAGCAGCGGAAAACTGGCGTAGATACCCATTTGGGCCAGGGTCATGTGGCGCGACTGTTGGAGATAGGTAGGGAACCAGTCCTGGTAGACATTCAGGTTGTAGTTGTAGAAAAAATACATCACTGCCAGGACCCACAGATTTCCGTGTGAGAGAATCCGGCGCCAGGGTACTTTGCCGGCGCTCTTGCGCTTTACGCCACCGGCGATCAAATCGCGCTCGGCTTGGTTGACGCGATGATGTTCCTCGGGCGTGTCGCGATAGTAGGTGAACCAGGCGATGGCCCACACCACACCTAGCAAGCCGAATGCATAAAATGCGGCGCGCCATCCAAAAAACGGGATGATCCCCAGAGCCACGATGGGAGGCGTGATGGCACCGCCCAGACGGGACCCGGCATGCGTCACGCCCTGCGCGAAGCCGCGCTCCGTGGGACGCATCCAGCGCGAAAGGGATCGTGTAGCGATCGGGAAAGCCCCGGCTTCGCCCACGCCGAAGAGCACCTGGATCCCGAGCATGGAAGCCGAGTTCCAGGCGAGCGCTGTGAGGGCAGTAAACGCACTCCACCAGCTCACGACCATGGTCAGAGCGCGACGCGCGCCGATCGTATCGCCCAGCCAACCTCCGGGAATCTGGAACAGAGCATAGGCCATACGGAAGCTGAAGGTGATCCAACCCATGGCGGTCAGCGAGATTCCCAGTTCTTTCATGATCGCGGGCCGGGAAGTTGCCAGGACCTGCCGATCCATGTAGGTGATCATGTACGCGGCCACGGTCAAGGCAAGCACGACGTACCGGACGTGGGTGGGGCGCGAATGCGAGGCGGTCACGGGCTGAGCCATTCTACTCTATCGGGCGGCGGATCGGAGTTGCGGGACAGCGCGCCTAGGCAGGCCCATTGCCTGCCGTGCCGGCGACAAGATCGCCAGCGCTACGTAACGCCGGCGGTCTTGCCGCCGGTGACTCCTTGAACTGAATGTCCAAACTCCTAAGCGCGCTGATAGGCTGCATCGGCGCGAGACTCCTGAGCAACTTGGGTCAGGTACGCGAGAGCTGCCATAACGCCACCGGTGGAGTGCGGAACGCCTGCCACGGCCAGTCCCATCTCCACACCGCTGAGTGTGCCGGCCAGCATCAGGTCGTTGAAATCGCCGAGATGCCCGATGCGGAAAACTTTGCCCGCCAGTCTCGCGAGACCGTTGCCGAGCGACATGTTGAAACGCTCCAGGGTTATCTTCCGGAACTCATCGGCATTCGATCCGGGCGGCACCAGTACAGAGGTTGACGAGGCGCTGTACTCGGCCGGATTCAGACATAGCACTTCCAGTCCCCAGGCGCGCACCGCGCGGCGCGTCGCTTCGCCGTGGCGGGCGTGGCGGGCGAAAACGTTATCCAGACCCTCCTCGTTCAGCATGGTGAGCGATTCGCGCAGGCCGTACAACAGATTGGTGGCGGGCGTGTAGGGGAAGAAGCCGTTCTGATTGTTGGTCAGCATGGCCTGCCATTCCCAATAGGATTTTGGCATGCGCGACGATTTCGAAGCCGCCAGCGCTTTATCGCTGATGGCGTTGAAACTCAGCCCCGGCGGCAGCATGAGCCCCTTCTGCGAGCCGGCCACGGTGACGTCGATACCCCACTCGTCGTGCCGGTAGTCCATGGACCCCAACGACGAAATGCTGTCGACCATCAGCAGGGCCGGATGTCCGGCGCGGTCCATGGCCTTGCGGATCGCAGCCACGCTGCTGGCGACGCCTGTGGAAGTCTCGTTATGCACCACGCCCACGGCCTTGATCTGGTGGTTGCGGTCGTCCGACAGGATCGCTTCAGCGGCGGCGGCATCGGCGCCGTGACGCCAGTCGCTTTCCACGAAGTGCACATCCAAGCCCAAGTCTTTGGCCATGTTCTTCCACAGCGTGGCAAACTGACCGGTTTCGAACATCAAGACTCTGTCGCCCGGGGACAGCGTGTTGACCATCGCCGCTTCCCACGCGCCGCTACCGGAAGAAGGAAAGATCACAACCTTGCCGGAAGTTTTGAAGATTGGCTTTAGGGCCTCGAGCAGCTCCAGGGCTATGGGCGCAAAATCGGGCCCACGGTGATCGATGGTGGGACGGGCAATCGCCCGCAAAACGCGCTCCGGTACGTTGGTGGGACCGGGGATCTGGAGGAAGTGACGACCGCTTCGATAGGACATTTGATCATGATATACCACTGTGGCGCGGGGCCATGCCCTGCGGCTCTCAGTTTTCGGATGGGACCTTCTCCGCGTGGTCTACGACCAGGACATCCAGCGGGCTTTTTCGCGACTCCAACTTTAGCCCGAGCTGCTCTTGTACCGCTGTGAAAATAGAAGGACCCGCTCCTGCGTCAATTCTCGTCAGCGCACCTCCGGCTTCCGGCTGAATGGGCCGGTTCCCGTCGGGAGTCCACTCCAACTTCACTTCATACGAACCTTTGAGCTCCGTCATATCGATCACGATTTGCCTCTCAAAGCGCGAGAGCAACGTAGCCAATAGCTGCATGGACATCTGTTGGCCGATGATGTGACCGAGGACAGCCGAGTTACCGCCTGCACCGAGCGCAGCAGTCTGCGATTCGCGGACTTTTGGCCCGTCCTTTCCTACTACCAGGGCCAGAAATGGGAGTTCCCGTGATTCGTGGTGCAGTGCGAGTTTCAGCCGATCCACCAATAGCGCTCGCATCATCAGCGGAAACTGTTCCGTCACAGTATTAGGTGGGGCCTTTGCGACAATATCGAAGCGCACCTCTTTGGATTTGATCCAGTCGGGACCCGAGATTTGCGCGTCCGAGACAATACCGTATGCGAACTTCAGACAGTCGCTCAGAGAAGCGTTCGTGAAAGTGAGCGTTCCGTTGCGAACCGTTCCCAGATTGATGTTGATGCGGTCGCCAGGCGGCGGAGGCGATGATTTCACCGTTGCTACCTCGAAGGCCGCAGTCGACTGAGCGTTTGAATGCAGGCCAAAAGCCAGCGCTGTCAGGGGCAACACGGTTCGCCAAAGAGTCATACTAATTCTTTAGTACTATTTCAAGGTAAAGTCAACGACATCGCGCAGAGCGGCACCAGTTCGTTGCTTCGGCCCGCGTCGCTTGGATATACTCAAGGCCGACTCGGGGAGGTGGGCTTGTTCAGCCGAATAGTTACGGCGCTGGCAGTGTTGTCTGGTGCGGCTCTGACTGCGCCCGCTCAAAACGCTCCGCCATCCGACCTCTCCGGTGTCTGGCAGATCAACCTCCCGGCATTCCTGAAAGGCGGCCTTGTCCCGCAAGATCAGCCGGCTCCCGCGAAAGCTGCGCCGCGGCCGGCTCGTGCTCCGAACGATCCGCCCTACCAGCCATGGGCAGCCGAAAAGGTGAAGGAGCGGCGCGAAAACAAACTGAAGGACGACCCGGAAGCGCGTTGCCTCATGCCCGGACTGCCGCGCATTGTGAACATGCCCATGCCGATGGAGATCATCCAGACGCCGCAAGAGGTGGCCATTCTGTATGAGGCGTTTCACTCGTTTCGCGTGATCCCCACGGATGGGCGCGGCCACATCGATAAGAAACAGATGGCCTCCGACGGCCTGTACCTGGGAGATTCGGTGGGCCATTGGGAAGATGACACGCTGGTGGTCGATGTGACCAATTTCAACGACGTCACCTGGCTCGATAACAGCGGCGGCATCCACAGCGACGCGCTCCATGTGACCGAACGCTATCGCCGGCCCGATCGCGATACGCTCATCTATCAGGCCACCTTAGAGGATCCGAAGGTATTTACCAAGCCGTGGACGGTCAACTGGACACTCAAACTTCGTCCCGGCGAGCGGCTCATGGAGTACGAATGTCTGGAGAACAATCAGGACCCGCCGCGGCTGGTCGGCAAGTGAGAATCATGAAGCTAACTCTACTTGCGCTGATGCTAGTCGCGGTCCAGGTTTCGGCTCATCACTCCTTTCAAGCCGAGTTCGATGCCAATCAACCGATCACGCTGAAGGGCGTCGTCAGCAAGGTGGATTGGAGAAATCCGCACAGCTATATTTTTCTCGACGTCAAAGACGAGAACGGCAAAGTAGTTACCTGGCAGTGCGAAGGCTTTCCGCCCAATATGCTGATCCGGCAGGGATGGAGCCGGGACACACTCAAGGCCGGCGATGCCGTCAGCATTTCGGGGTATCGCGCCAAGGACGGCTCCAACGTGATCAATTCCCGCGAAGTTACTTTTCCGGATGGAACCAAAAGATATGGAGGGCCGCCCGCCGATTAACCCAGCTACCGCTCCCTCTGGTCACGGCTCAGTAGGGCAATTCTGGCAGGTGCGCAGAGGTGTTACAGAGCCGTGACCAGAGGGAGCGGTAGCTGGGTTAAAAGGAAGGTAAAATAACCAAGATGACCGACAAATACTATCGAGAGAATCAATGGTGGGTGAGCCCGTATAACTACGCCCCCGAAGTGCGCGCGAAATTCGACCTCCCCGAACGGGTGAGCATACACGATGCCACGCTGCGCGACGGCGAGCAGACCCCCGGCGTGGTGATGACGGTCGCCGACAAGATCGCGATCGCCGAGAAACTGGACGAAATCGGCGTGGAACGCATCGAAGCCGGCATGCCCGCCGTGTCCGACCAGGATTTCGAAGCCATCAAACAGATCTCGCGTTTGGGATTGAAGGCGAAGATTTATACCTTCGCGCGCGCCATGACTGCCGATATCGATAAGGCCCTCGAGTGCGGCTGCCACGGCGTGATCGTCGAGGTCCCCATCGGATACCCGAAGCTGAAGTATCAGTTCAAGTGGACGTGGGAGGACGTACTGCGCAAGAGTGTCCCGGTCATAAATCACGCCAAGGCTCGCGGCCTGCACGTGGTCTTCTTTCCGTACGACACCACGCGCGCGCGCCAGGAGGATTTGGAAAACCTGCTCACCCGCATCATGCAGGATGCGCCGCCCGATTCGGTGGGCGTGGTCGATACCATGGGCTGCATACTGCCGGAAGCCATCAAGCACCTGGTCCGGCTGGTAAAGGGGTGGACTAAGCTGCCGGTGGAAGTCCACACTCACAACGATTTTGGATTAGGCGTCGCAACCGAACTGGCAGGCGTGGAGGCAGGCGCGGAAGTTGTGCACAGTTGCGCCAATGGCCTGGGCGAGCGCACGGGCAATGCCGCGTTAGAAGAATTAATCGTCGCGCTGCACGTGCTCTACGGCTACGACACGAACTACAATCTGGGCAAGCTTCCTGAGTTGGGCGAGTTGGTCAGCCGCATCAGTAAGTTTGCCATCGCGGTGAACAAACCCATCCTGGGCGAAAGAAACTTCACACGGGAATCCGGAATCGGCGTGGACCTGGTAGTTAAAGAACCCCTGGCCATGTTTGGAACGCATCCCGCGCTCACAGGGCGAGTGGGCGATGTGGTGCTCGGAAAGAAGAGCGGCAAGGCTTCTATCACGTATCATCTGGAGCTGTTGGGAATCACCGCCGACGACGAAGCCGTTTCCGAGATCCTGAAGCTCGTCAAGGACAAGGGCATTGAGAAGCGCGGGCTGCTCACACCGGCAGAGTTTCAGGAGATCGCGCACACCGTGTTGGGCGCATCCGTGCAGCCTGTCCGGGTGTAGGCGGTTCCATGGTGCGGCGTCTGCTGATCGTTTTCGCGCTGGCCGTTGCGGCGGCGGTTGCGCAACCGCCCGCCCCCGCGCCCACGGAGCAGCAGAAGCAGGTCAAGACTTACACGCTGCCGCCCGAGAAGCTGGCCAAGGCGATCGCGTACTCCCAAGCCAAGAACTGGGCACATTTTATTGAGTTCGCTTACGGCGTGGTTGTACTGGCGGCTGTCCTGGCGTGGAAAGTGGCGCCGCGTTTTCGCAACTGGGCCCAGGCCGTCTCCGGGCGGCGCTTCGTGCAGGCATACATCTTCGTACCGCTGCTGTTCCTGACGCTCGATGTTTTGAGCCTGCCCACTTCACTATACGACCAGCATCTGTCGCTCCAATACGGGCAGTCGATTCAGGGCTGGGGCTCATGGTTCTGGGACTGGACCAAGGGAGAACTCATCGAGTTTGTCATCGCCGGCGTGTTGGTTTGGATACTATACGGAGTCATACGCCGCAGCGCGCGCCGCTGGTGGTTCTACTTCTGGCTGGCATCGATTCCGATTGTGGTATTCCTACAGTTCCTCGCGCCGGTTGTGATCACGCCCTTGTTCTACAAGTTTGAACCGCTGGCGGCCAAACAGCCCGCGCTGGTTGCAGAACTGGAAAAAGTGACCGCACGGGGCGGACTGACGATCCCGCGGGACCACATGTTCGAGATGAAGGCCAGCGAGAAGCTCAATTCAGTGAACGCCTACGTGGCGGGCGTCGGCGCCTCCAAACGCGTGGTGGTGTGGGACACGACCTTGCAGAAGATGACTCCCGCCCAGATCCTGTTCGTTTTCGGCCATGAAATGGGGCACTATGTTCTCGGACACGTCGTCCTGCTCATCGTCGAGCAGCTTCTGCTGCTCCTGATCTTCTTGTATGCCGGATTTCTGGCGATGGATCGGCTCATTCTACGCTTCGGCAAACGCTGGAACATTGCGAGCGTGGATGATTGGGCCTCCCTGCCGCTGCTCCTGTTGGTGGTGGCGGTCGTGTCCTTTCTGGCGGAGCCGGCGCAAAACTCGTTCAGCCGCGTACTGGAACACAATGCCGACGTTTACGGTTTGGAAGTGATCCACGGAATCGTGCCGGATGGACAGCAGGCAGCTGCCCAGGCTTTTCAGATTCTAGGCGAAGTTGATTTATCGGACCCGGATCCGAGCGGCTTCATCAAATTCTGGCTATACAACCACCCGGCGCTTCCCGAGCGCGTCCGCTTTGCCGCGGAGTACGACCCATGGGCAACGGGAACGCCGAAGTACGTGAAGTAAACCTGAAAACCCGACACAGGCCAGGAGGCCTGTGCTACGAAGAGTGGCACAGGCCTCCCGGCCTGTGTCAGGTTTTTCTCAAACCGCCCAGGAAGAATCCGTCCCCGCTAGCACCGTGTTGGCGCTCTCTTCCCGGCGCATTAGCGACAAACGGAAACCATCCACCAGCGCCAGCCAGGTCGCTTCGATCAGATCGATCGAGACTCCCTGGGTCACGCAGTGCAGTCCAGCTTCGGCCCATTCCACCGAGACGCGCACGCGCACGGCCGTGCCCTGGCAAGGGTCGAGTATCTGCACCCGGTAATCCATCACCTTAAGGTTCACGATTTCGGGATACATTGCAAACAGGCACTGCCGTAGAGAACGCTCGAGGGCGTTCACCGCGCCATCGCCATCCTCGGTCTCCGAGCGGACCGCGTCTCCCACACGAAGCGTGGCAGTCGCCGTACTGACTGGCGCAGTATGGATTGCGGAATGGCTGGTCAGCTCGTACCGCTCGGCGACGAAGGGGCGAAGCTCTGGCCGGAGCGCATCGCGAACCAATAGCTCCACGGTGCCGTCCGCCGTTCGGAGTTCATACCCATCCGCCGCCAGAAACTCGATTCGGCCCAGAAGGTCGCGCCGCCCGGCCTCGGTCAGCCCCGCTCCCAGCTGCGGATCGACCTTATCCAGGACCGATACTCCGGCCACCGGCGTCTGCGGCAGGCTCGCATGCCCGCTGCGTCCCAGAGCGGCCCGGCCGGCTTCGGCCACCAGGCGTGCCACCCGCGTCATGTCTCCCAAGCGCTCCGCCCCGATCACGCTGTGCCCCAAGTGGCGTTCCAGATTCGAGATGATGGAGCAGAGATTGGCCAGCCCACGGCGCTCGCCATAGGCATTCATCGACCCTTGGATGTGAGTGAAACCCTGCTCGACCGCCTCCAGCGTGTTGGCCAGGGCCAGATCGGAATCGTCGTGCGCGCAGATCCCCAGTATCCCCACGAAGCGTTTCCGCACTTCGGCGCAAGCCTCGCGCACCAGTTCAGGCATCCCGCAGCCGGAGGAATCGCGCAGGCAGAGCACGTCGGCTCCCGCGGCTTTCGCGGCTTCCAGCGTGTGCCAGGCGAACATGGGCTCCCGGCAAAAGCAAGCGATGAAGTCCTCGTGCCGGAAAATGACCTCCAGCGAGTGAGCTTTCAGGAAGCGAATCGTCTCGCCGATCCGCCGACAGTATTCCTCGTAACAGCCCGCGCCGGCCCGGTAGCAGGATGCCGATACGATGGCCGAGTGAGCTCCCGAGTCGACTACCGCCTGGATCTCCTCGTCGCGCTCGGTAGCGTCCCGAACGGCTTCCACGCGCACCGAAGCCGCCATGCGGAGATGCGCCGGATGGAACTCCGTCCGCGCATACTCGAAGAACTTGCGTACCCTCGCGCTCGCGCCCGGGCAGCCCATCTCGGCGTAATCGATTCCTAAACGGTCGAGTTCCTGCACAATCGCCAGCCGGTCGGCCAGGCTGAAAGAAAGGCCGGCGCGCCCGGGGTTGTGCCCGAACGTGTTATCGAGTGCGAATACTCTCATCGCCCACCTCCGCGGATTCCCGTATCGCCTGGCGGCCCCGCGCCAGCGCGGTTACGTCGATGTCCAGCCACTTCTGGTTGTGTACCAGCCGCCGCAGCACTTCGATCACTTCATGCTCGAAGGGCACATGCGCGCGTTCCAGCAGCGCGCCCAACACCACCATGTTGGTGGCCTTGGCGCCACCCAGTTCGTCGGCCAAGTGTGTGAAGGGCGCCGCCACCAGGTCCACATCCGCGCGCCGGCAATCTTCCGGACAGGCGTCCCCGTTGTAGAGCACCAGCCCGTGCGGTTCCACCGTGGGCAGGAACTTGCGCAGGGAAGGCTCGTTAAACGCCAGTAACACGTTAGGCCGCGAGACCAGCGGCGATGCGATGGGCCGGCTGGAGATTCGCACGTGGCAATTGGATGTGCCCGAACGCATCTCAGGCCCGTAGGACGGCAGCCAGGATACCTGCCAACCGCCGGCCAATCCCGCCTCCGCCAGCACCTCACCCAGCAGCAATACGCCCTGACCGCCGAAGCCGGCAACCTTGATCGCCAGGTCGAGTGGCTGCGGGGCGGCTGCGCTAACCGGCTCCCCATCGCTATCCCGTGTGATGCCCAGGATCTCGGGGAGTTGCTTCAGTTCGGGAACCGCCGCGGGGGCGGGGCGAGACCCCGCCTCCTTGGTGCGGTCGCGGTACACCCCGAGCGGGAAATGTTTGACGAATTCCTCTTCCACCCAGCGTTGCGCCACCACCGGGTCCTTCTTCCAAATGGTGGGACACGGCGAGAGAACCTCGATCATGGAAAAGCCCAGCCCGCGCTTCTGTGTCTCCAGCGCCTTGCGCACGGCTCGTGCAGCGCCCATGATCTGCTTGTTGTTGCCAAGCGCGACTCGCTCCAGGTACACCGGCGCCTCCAGGGTTGCCAGCAGTTCGCACACCTTGATAGGATAGCCTTCGTTCCAGGGGTTGCGGCCGAAAGGCGTGGTCGTAGTCACCGTGCCAACCAGGGTGGTGGGCGCCATCTGCCCGCCGGTCATGCCGTAAATCGCATTGTTGACGAAGATGAAGGTGATGTTCTCGCCGCGGTTGGCGGCGTGCAGGATCTCCGCCGTACCGATCGCCGCTAAATCGCCATCGCCTTGATAGCTCACCACGATGCTGTCGGGATGAGCACGCCGCGCTCCCGTAGCCACCGCCGGGGCGCGCCCGTGCGCCGCCTGGATGTTACCCACATCGAAGTAGTAATAAGCAAATACCGAACAGCCCACGGGACTGATTAGAATCGTCCGGTCCTGAATGCCCAGCTCATCGATGGCGTGCGCCAGCAGCTTGTGCACGATTCCGTGGCCGCAGCCTGGGCAGTAGTGCGTCTGGTGCTGCAACTCCGCCTTGCGTTCGTAGCGGCCGTAAAAACTGCGCGCTTTCTCGTGCAGAATCGCGAATTCAGGCATGCATCACCTCCTGCCCGAGAACCATCTCGCGAGCGAATTTCAGGACCTCGCCGGTTGCGGGCACGTTGCCGCCTACGCGGCTGTAAAATGTCACCGGCCGCCGGCCTTCCACCGCCAGCCGCACATCTTCCACTAGCTGTCCGGTGCTCAGCTCCACCACCGCGAAACAGGAAGCGTGCTGCGCCAGCCGCTGCAGTTCCGCAGAGGGAAACGGGTACAGCGTAATGGGCCGCAGCAGACCCAGGCGCATGCCCTCGGCGCGCCCGGCGTCCACGGCTTCTTTCAGAACTCGCGCCACGATCCCATAGCCCACCAGGATGGTGTCGGCGTCCTCGGTCTGGTAGCGCTCGAAGCGGATCTCTTCCTGCTCAGCACGCTTGTACTTTGCCTCCAACTTCCTGACGTGCTGCTCAAGCAGGTCAGGTTCGAGGTATATCGAGGTCACCGCGTTCGACCGGCTTTCGGCGGTTCCCGTAACCGCGTAAGGGGGCACGGCCGGCGCCACGGCATTGTCCGGAAACGCCACCGGCTCCATCATCTGACCGATGTAACCATCCGCCAGCAGAACCACCGGATTGCGGTACCGGTCCGCCAGCTCAAAGGCGAGCAGCGTGAGGTCGCACATCTCCTGCACCGAATCGGGGGCCAGCACCAACGTCCGGTAGTTGCCATGGCCGCCGCCCTTCACCACCTGGTGGTAGTCGCCCTGTTCGGGAGCAATGTTGCCAAGCCCCGGACCGCCGCGCATGACGTCGGCCACCACGCAGGGAAGCTCCGCGCCGGCGAGATAACTGAAGCCTTCCTGCATCAGGCTGATGCCCGGACCGCTGGAAGAAGTCATCACACGCACGCCGGCCGCCGCCGCTCCGTAGATCATGTTGATGGCGGCCACTTCGCTCTCCGCCTGGAGGAACACGCCTCCGGCTTGTGGCATGTAAAGCGCGGCCGATTCGGTGATCTCGCTGGCCGGCGTAATAGGATACCCGTAAAACGCACGGCAACCGCCCAGGATTGCCGCCTTGACTACTGCCTCATTGCCCTTAATCAGTTGTTTGCGCATGACGGCTCTCCCGCAAGCGGCTTGACAACCCGCCACACTGCGATGGCGCCCGGCTCGGGACAGGCAAAGAAGCAAATCCCGCATCCGGTGCAGCCCTCGCCCAGGTAGGTAGCCGGATGATATCCGTACCGGTTCAAAAACGAAGCCAATTGCAAAACTTTCGGCGGGCAGGCCTCCACGCACAGGCCGCAGCCCTTGCACTCTTCCGAATTCAGATCCAAACGTCCGCGATCGCTCGCTTTCATAAAGTCCCCTGCTCCAAATTCCCCTAACCGCTCCCTTTGGTCACGGCTCAGTAAGGCCCCCGGCTGTGCCGGATGGAACGGAAAATGACGGCATTACAGCGGTCACAGGGTAGTTTACGGCCACTTACCGAGCCGCGACCTGCTTACCGAGCCGTGACCAAAGGGAGCGGTGTTTTACAGCGTCAACGAATATTCGGCCTCCTCGATGTCTTCCCACACCGGCCGAAAACCGAACTTGAGCAAACCTTGCCGCGCCCCTTTGTTGTGGCTGTCGATGAAGACCGCAATGCGGCGGTAGCCGGCGGCGTGCGCTTCTTCCACAGCGGCGCGCGAGAGCGCGGTAGCCAGGCCCAGGCGCCGAAAATCCTGGTGGACAAAGCACATCAATTCGGCGGCATCATCATCGTCAGGGAAGAGCGCCAGGTGGCCCGCTAACTTCCCATCCACAAAGCCCACCAGGTTGATCGCCGGCCGCATGCCGGCCAGCCACTCGTGCCGCAAAGCCAGATCTCGCGGCGGTAATCCCAGCGCTTCGCCGAGGGGTGCGATGGTGTCGTACATCGCTTCCAGCAACGGCCGGTCCTCATCCCGCAGCCGCCGCACCATCAACTCACGACCGACCAGAACGGGCATATCAGCCTCCTATGCCAAAACCAAACCAGGCTTGCGGTCCAGGTAGTGAACCTTGGCCGCGAACTCGTACAACTCGTCGTGGAACTTGGGGTGCGCAATGGCGATCAGCGCCTCGGCGCGCTGCCGCAAGCTCTTGCCATGCAGATAAGCCACCCCGTATTCCGTCACCACGTAGTGCACATCGGCGCGCGTCGTCACCACGCCCGCGCCCGGGTCCAGCATGGGCACGATGCGCGAAATCGTTTCGCCCTTTGCAGTCGATGGCAGCGCAATAATGGGCTTGCCACCCTTGCTGCGGGCCGCGCCGCGTATGTAATCCAGTTGTCCGCCGAATCCGCTATACGGCTGCGTGCCGATCGAGTCGGAACAGACCTGGCCCGTCACATCCACCTGAATCGCCGAATTCACCGCGATCATGTCGTCGTTCTGCGCGATGATGAACGGGTCGTTGACGTACTGTATCGGATGGAATTCGAACATCGGGTTTCCATCCACGAACCGGAACAGATTCTGCGTCCCCAGCACGAAGCCGGCCACGATCTTGCCGCGGTGCAGAGACTTCCGCTCACCGTTGATGACACCCGCTTCGATCAGCGGAATCACGCCGTCCGAACACATCTCGGTATGTACACCCAGATCCCTCTTGTCGCCGAGGCACGCCAGCACGGCATCGGGAATGCCGCCGATCCCCAATTGGAGCGTGGCGCCATCGGGAATCAAGCGCTCGATGTTCTCCCCGATCCGCCGCTGCAGATCGGTGAATGGCTTCGGTTTCAACTCGACAAGGGGCCGGTCGCTCTCCACGATGGCCGTCACCCGGCTCACGTGCATGAAGGAGTCGCCCATGGTGCGCGGCATCTGCCGGTTCACTTCGGCGATCACGTGCGTCGCCGAACGGGCGGCGTTGAGGGTGCAATCCACCCCCACACCCAGGCTCATGAATCCGAACTCATCGGGCGGCGATAATTGCAATAAAACCACGTCCAGCGGCAGCTCGCCCGTCAGAAACAGCTTCTCGATCTCGCCCAACATGATGGGGGTGTAATCGGCGCGCCCAGCCGCCACTGCATCGCGCACATTCGCCCCCAGAAAGAGCCCGTTGTGGCGGAAGTGCCCATCGTATTGCGGTAACGTGTAGTCCGCCTTGCCGAACGTGAGCAGATGAATAATTTCTACGTCCGATAAAGACGCGGCTCGCTCGAGTAGCGCTTCGGTCAACACCACCGGCGTTGCACACCCGGGATGCACGTAAACCCGATCCCCGGAACGGATCGCCTCGACCGCCCGCTCCGCGCTCGTCAGCTTCTCGCGGTACAGTTCCGACCAGTTCATGAAACTCAACACCTCCCAGAGGTGGGTCTCACCGCACCCTCCACTCCGATTATAAGGCAAAATCGGATAACCGTCTCTTTTTATGACAGATTTTAGATGGTTATAGATCCAAACTTGGCCGGACAATCGCAAATCAGTACTAGGCGGACACCGATAGTATTACTGATCCTTCTCGGGCCAACACTCATCGGACGCCGGCCACCTTGGTACCGTACCAATCAGCGCTGCCGCCGACGGCAACTCTGATAAGCTCGACAGTGGTATGTCCGCATGAAGAAGAGCTGCTTAATTAGCGTAACCGCTTTAGGTCTCATAAGTTCCGCACTATGCCGGGCAGATATCGTGGTGGATTACGGACCGCCGCCCAGCTGCCCGCCGTGTACCATTAGCCCGGGCGGTCAACCCGATCTAACGTCTCTGGGCACACCCGGCGCAGCCGAGGAATTCTCGCTCTCGTCTCAGGCCGATATTACCAGCATCATCTTCTGGACCTATGAACTGCCTGGCGTTACGAACGTCCCTGTGGAATGGGCCATTACCGATGCTTTGAGCCACACCGTTGGCTCGGGAACCATTTCGAGCCCGATAAGAGACACACCCGTATTGGTTGACGATCTTGGCGGCGATGGGTTTGATATGCAAGTAAGCATGATCACTCTCGATTTGCCCACTCCTCTCATCATCACTCCGAATCCAGGGCCGGAGAATTACGAACTGGGTTTGAACTTTGTTGGCGACGGAAGCTCTTATTTTTGGGCGGATGGCACAAGCGGTCACGTCGCGTTTCAACTCATCGGTACAGAGAGCGCGGTTGTTCCCGAGCCTTCGTACGTCTGGATCGCGGCCGGAGGGCTGGGACTTCTCGCCGCATTTCGGATCAGAAGGAAACGTTAGCCGCCTGGCTGGTTCCTTGATCGTTAGCGATCGTAATACTCACGCCGGTAATCTGACTGACATCTCCATTGACTGTAAATGTCTGCGTGAACCCAAACAGGCTTCCAAAACTGAGCGAAGCCGTTGTTGCATACCACGTGGATACCAGCGTACTGAAGAGCGGCGGGTTTACAGTGACCGGCGGCTGATTTGAGGCGGCCGCGAATGAGAACACGTAAGTCGCGGAAGTGACTTGCCGCGTGTTCGAGAGCGCGGTCAACGAGATCTGGATGGAGCCCGAAGTGACCGTAGCCGTCGGAGTTCCCACAATCATCGGCGGTAGCGGTGGCACTGCGCCGGATGTGCCGACCAGCGATGCGGGGGAAGCCGCTGCGCCGCCTGATTGGAACGTGGCACCCAGTGAGATTGTACCGGCCAGGCTGCCGGTTTGTAATGTGGACACCTGATCGAAGATCGCTTGCGTGGTATTGGCCGGAATCCGGAAAGTAACCGACGTTCCGCCGCCACCGAACTGGACCGTCGGATCGACCACCCCGACGCTAGGGTCGGGAGTGACGGTCACGGTTAACTGGCCGGTAATGTCGAGCGGAAAACTGGAGCTGAGACTCAAAGCGATCGGTAACTGTTGGTCCGGCTGAACCGGATTGTTCAGCCCGCCGATCGTGACCGCAGGTATCGAGGCCGGATTGATGACCAGGATGATTGCCTCCGAGGCGCCCAAGCCGGTCGCATCCTGCACGCGTACCCTGGCGTTGAAAGTCCCGACCTGAGCAGGGATTCCCGATAGCGTTCCGCTGGCTGGATCGAGCGAGATTCCGCTGGGCAGTGAGCCCTGCGTGGTGGACCAGGTAACACTTCCGGATGCTCCCGTGGTCTGGAACGTTAGCGAATAGCCAGCTCCGGCCGAACCGTCGGTGAGTTGCGGCGGGGTCGTGATCTTCACATTGGAAGTAATGAGAAGTGTGAAGGCCTTAGTTACCTGAGTGCCCTGCTTGTCGGTCAGAGAGAAGGTCAGCGGGAAAGACCCTCCTTCAGTCGGTTTACCGGAGAGCAAGCCGGAGGTTGGGTCCAACTGAATTCCGGTTGGTAGCACACCCACGGCGAGCCCCCAGGTATACGGCGGGATGCCGCCTATGGCTTCCAAGTTCATGGCATAGGCAACGCCTGCTGTGCCGGAACTCAACGCGGCCGTACTGATGGTGAGCGGCTGCGGCACAACGAGGAGCACAAACGTTTTGGAATCGAATGAACTCAGCGTATCGGTGACGAGCACCTGGAACTGGAAGTTCGTTGGTTGGGTCACGCTGGCCGGGATGCCGAAGAGTAGCCCGTCGGGTCCCAGTGTCAAACCGGACGGGAGGCTACCGGAAACGATGGCAAAGGTCAACGGAGCCGTGCCGCCGGTCGCGATCAGGGCTTGGGAATAATTGCTGCCGGAAGTGGCTGGAGGCAGACCGGAAGGCGTGACAATCGACACCGACGGATTGACGGTACCCGAAACGGTTCCTTGGGCAGTGGCGCCGGCAAAGTCCGTGACCGTCACCGCGAAACTGAAAGTGGTGGCGGTAGTCACCGCAGGAGCAGTGCCGTTCACGCTCGTCCCCGCAAGCCCCAGCCACGGCGGCAGCCCCGATGCGGACCACGTCAACGGAGCGGTTCCGCCAAGGTTGGTCAGCAGCGCACTGTATGACAGGCCCGAAGTGGTGGATGGCAGCGTAGTGGGGCTTACCACGGGAGGCTTGTTGATCAGCACCGTGAAAGCTTTGGTGGTGGTCGCACCCACCTCGTCGGCCGCCTGCAAGTTGAAGGAATAGACTGTCCCACCTGGGGCAGGAGGCGTCCCGCTCAATGTAGATCCCTTCAGAACGAGCCAGCCCGGCAGGCTCGCGGCTGGATCGGAAAAGATGTACGGACTGGTGCCCCCGGTCGCCGCCAGTTCGACGCTGTACGGCCGGCCCTCGGTCCACGGCTGCAGAGTGTTGGGATTCGTGATGGTCACGGCAGGATCCACCAGGAACCCAGCGGCCGTTGTGGCTACCTCGATACCGGTGGTCAGCGTGACGGCCCGGACACCGGGCACTGCGCCCGGCGCGATGATAATGCTCACCGTGGCATGGCTTCGGTCCGTCACCGTGGTCGCGTTCACCGTGATGCCCGGCCCGAAATCGGCCAGCGTTCTGCCGTTAACGAAGTTCGTGAACTGTCCGGCCACCTGCACGTCCGCGAGGGTCTGTTCCTGCTGGCCCGTGTTGGGCGTCACAGTAAGAATTGCCGGCGTCCCCGTGTTCACCGTTACCGTGAACCCGCTCGCCGACACGGCTACTTCACTGCCGGTGGTCAAGGTCACGGTGCGCAGGCCACCGGACGCGTCGGGCGCGATCGTGATGCTGACCGCGGCGTGTGTCGCGTCGGTCACCATGATCGAGTTCACAGTGATGCCCGGGCCGAAGTCGGCCACGGTCGTCCCATCGACGAAGTTGGTTCCCTGCCCCACTACCGCCACGCTCGCGAAGGTCTGCCCCTGCAGCCCCGTGTCCGGAGTTAGGGATTGAATAACCGGGGCGACTCCGTTGAAGGTAACCGCGAACCCGGAAATCAAGAAGGCCACTTCATTTCCTGTGACGAGCGTGACCGTACGGGGCCCGGCCGTGGCGCTGGCCGCGATCGTAAGGCTTACCGTCGCGTGCGCCCGGTCGGTCACCGTGGTCGAGTTCACCGTTACGCCCGCCCCGAAGCTGGCCACGGTTGTCCCGTTGACGAAGTTCGTCGCGAGGCCCACCACCGCCACGTTCGCCAGCGTCTCTCCCGGCCGAGCCGTGTTGGGCGTCACTGTCAGAATCACCGGTGTGCCCAGGTTGGTCGTGACCGTGAATCCGATGACCAGCGCGGCCACCTCGCCGCCGGTGGTCAGGGTCACGGTGCGCGGACCGCTTGCCGCGTTGGCCGCGATCATGATGCTCACGGTAGCGTGCGTCGCATCCGTGACGGTGGTGGAGTTCACCGTTATATCTGCCCCGAAATCCGCCACGGTTGTCCCGTTGACAAAGTTCGTCGCCTGCCCGACCACCGACACGCTTGCGAAGCTCTGGCCAGGCTGCCCCGTATTCGGCGTCACGGTAAGAATCAACGGTGTGCCCGCCGCAAGCACCGTGAAGCCGTTAGCCAGCGTGTCCACTTCGCTGCCCGTAGTCATGGTCACGGTCCGCGCGACCGGTGCGGTGTTGGCTGCGATAGTGACGCTCACCGTGGCGTGAGTCGCGTCGGTCACCGTAGTGGAGTTCACAGTGATGCCTGGACCGAAATTGGCCACCGTCGTCCCGTTGACGAAGTTCGTCGACAGCCCCACCACCCTTACACTCGCAATGCTCTGCCCCTGCTGTCCGGTGTTCGGCGTCACCGTCGAAATCAGCGGCGTACCCGGCGCCACTACCGTGAATCCGTTGGACAGCGTGGCTGCTTCGCCGCCCGTGGTCAAGGTCACCGTGCGACCGCCCGCTGTCGCGTTGGCCGCGATTGTGATGCTCACCGTAGCGTGCGTCGCGTCCGTAACGGTGGTCGAGTTCACCGTGATGCCCGCCCCGAAGCTGGCCACGGTTGTCCCGTTCACGAAGTTCGTGGACAGCCCCACCACCGAAACACTCGCGATGCTCTGCCCTTGCTGTCCGGTGTTCGGCGTGACCGTCAAGATCAGCGGCGTACCCGCCGTCACCACCGTGAATGCGTTAACCAGCGCGCCCACTTCACTGCCCGTTGTCATCGTCACGGTCCGGGCCCCGGTCGCGATTCCCGCCGCGATTGTGATGCTCACAGTAGCGTGCGTCGCGTCCGTGACGGTGGTCGAGTTCACCGTTATGCCCGCTCCGAAGCTGGCCGCGGTCGCCCCGTTCACGAAATTCGTCAACTGCCCGACCACCACCACGCTCGCGATACTCTGCCCCTGCTGTCCGGTGTTCGGCGTCACGGTCAAAATCAGCGGCGTTCCTGCGGTCACCACGGTGAACCCGTTGGACAAGGTGGCCACTTCGCTGCCAGTGGTCATGGTCACCGTGTGCCCGCCCACTGCCGCGTTGGCCGCGATCGTAATGCTCACGGTAGCGTGAGTCGCGTCGGTCACCGTGGTCGAGTTCACTGTGATGCCCGCTCCGAAGCTGGCAACGGTTGTCCCGTTCACGAAGTTCGTCGACAGCCCAACCACTGAAACACTCGCGATGCTCTGCCCTTGCTGTCCGGTGTTCGGCGTCACGGTCGGAATCAGCGGCGTACCCGACGCCACCACGGTGAATCCATTAACCAGCGTTGCCACTTCACTGGCCGTGGTCATGGTCACGGTCTGTGCGCCCACTGCCGCACCGGCAGCGATCGTAATGCTCACGGTGGCGTGAGTCGCGTCGGTCACCGTGGTCGAGTTCACCGTGATGCCCGCTCCGAAGCTGGCGACGGTTGTTCGGTTGACGAAGTTCGTCGACAGTCCATCCACAGCCACGCTCGCGATGCTCTGCCCTTGCTGTCCAGTGTTCGGCGTGACCGTCAAAATCAGCGGCGTGCCCGACGCCACCACCGTGAATCCGTTAACCAGCGTGGCCACTTCGCTGCCCGTGGTCATGGTCACGGTCCGGGTCCCGGTCGCGATTCCCGCCGCGATCGTGATACTCACCGTGGCATGCGTCGCATCGGTGACGGTGGTCGAGTTCACCGTGATGCCTGCTCCGAAGCTGGCGACGGTTGTTCCGTTGACGAAGTTCGTCGATAGCCCAACCACCGAAACACTCGCGATGATCTGCCCCTGCTGTCCGGTGTTCGGCGTGACCGTCAAAATCAGCGGCGTACCCGACGCCACCACGGTGAATCCGTTAACCAGCGTGGCCACTTCGCTGCCCGTGGTCAACGTCACCGTGCGACCGCCCGCTGTCGCGTTGGCCGCAATCGTAATGCTCACCGTGGCATGAGTCGCGTCCGTGACGGTGGTCGAGTTGATCGTGATGCCCGCCCCGAAGCTGGCCACGGTTGTCCCGCTCACGAAGTTCGTCGACAGTCCAACCACCGAAACACTCGCGATAATCTGCCCCTGCTGTCCGGTGTTCGGTGTGACCGTCAAGATCAGCGGCGTACCCGCCGTCACCACCGTGAACCCGTTACCCAGCGTGGCCACTTCACTGCCCGTAGTCATCGTCACCGTGCGCGCGCCCACTGCCGCACCGGCGGCGATCGTAATGCTCACCGTGGCATGGGCCGCATCCGTCACCGTGGTTGAGTTCACCGTGATGCCCGCCCCGAAATTGGCTACCGATGTCCCGTTAACGAAGTTCGTCAACTGCCCGACCACCGCCGCGCTTGCCAGAGTCTGACCCTGCTGCCCGCTATTGGGCGTCACGCTCAGAATTGCCGGCGTGCCCGCAGCCGCCACCGTGAACCCGTTAGCCAGCGTGGCCACTTCGCCGCCCGTAGTCATGGTCACCGTGCGTGCGCCCACTGCCGCACCCGCAGCGATCGTAATGCTCACCGTGGCGTGCGCCGCGTCGGTGACAGTGGTTGAGTTGACCGTGATGCCCGCCCCAAAGCTGGCTACCGATGTCCCGTTCACGAAGTTCGTCAACTGCCCGACTACCGCGACGCTCGCCAGAGTCTGACCCTGCTGCCCGCTATTGGGCGTCACGCTCAGAATTGCCGGCGTGCCCGCAGCCGCCACCGTGAACCCGTTACCCAGCGTGGCCACTTCAGTGCCCGTAGTCATCGTCACCGTGCGCGCGCCCACTGCCGCGCCGGCCCCGATCGTAATGCTCACCGTGGCGTGCGCCGCGTCGGTGACAGTGGTCGAGTTCACCGTGATGCCCGCCCCAAAGCTGGCCACCGATGTCCCGTTCACGAAGTTCGTACCCTGCCCCACCACCGCTACGCTCGTGATGCTCTGCCCCTGTTGTCCGGTGTTCGGCGTTACGGTGAGAATCACCGGTATCGGATTGACTGTGACCGACAGCGCGCTAGTGCTACTGGCGCCGGCGGCATCGGTCACCTTTACGCTAAAGGGGTAGTTTGTGGACATGGTCACGAAAGGGGCGATGCCCGTCAAGCTTGCGCCTGATACCGTTAACCACAAAGGCAGACTCAAACCCGACCACGTCAAAGGGCTCGTTCCGTTGCTGGCGTTGAGCGGCTGCGTGTACGAAGTTCCCGAAGTCGTCGCCGGCAGAGAACTGGTAGTCACTGTCGGTGGTTGATTGATCTGCAGTGAGTAAGCTTGGGTGCTGTTGGCGCCGGTGCTGTCGGTCACCCGAATAGTGAATGCGTAAGCCGTGCCGCCAGGTAATGGGGGTGTTCCGCTCAGTGTCGATCCGCTCAGCCCCAGCCATGACGGTAAAGGCGAAGGCACACCTGCGTCCGAAAAGGTAAACGACGGTGTTCCGCCGACCGGTACCAGTTGCACACTGTACGGCTGGCCGGCGGTCCAGGCTGTCAAAGTAGACGGGCTTATCGTCGGGACTGGATTCACCGTCACGCTGAAATTCTTACTGGCGATGGATCCATTGGTGTCCGCTGCCTGCAGCGAGAATGGATAAGCAGTAGCACTGCCGACGGCAGGCGCGGTGCCACTCAGCACACCACTGGTGCTGATGCTGAGCCAGGCCGGCAATCCGGACCCGGTCCATGTCAGGGTACCGGAGCCGCCCGTAGCGGCCATGGTCTGCGAATAGCTTTGACCGGAAGTGGTGGCGGGAAGAGGCGAACCGGTGGTTATGCCCACCGCCGGGTTTACGCGGATGGATAGGGCCTGTGAACCGCTGGCCCCCACGGCATCGGTCGCGGACACCGTGAAGCTGCTGGTGGTGGGAACCGAAACCGAATTAGGCGGGCCGCTAATCGCGCTGCCGGCCAGATTCATGCCCGCCGGCACGCTACCGGACGTAATGTGCCAGGTAATCGGCAACGTTCCACCCGTGGCGCTCAAACTCCGGGAACATGACGTCCCCGCCGTGCAGTCCGCCAGTGATGACGTCGAGACCGATGGCACCGGGTTAATGACCAGCGAGACCACCACCGAATTGGCGCCGCCCTGGGTGTCTGCCGCTTGCACCGCAACACTGAAAGTTCCCGACTGAGTGGGCGTGCCGCTTAGTATGGGCGTGGCCGGGTTTGCAATCACGATGCCCGAAGGCAGTCCGGTTGCCGACCAGCTGTAGGTACCGGTGCCGTTCGCCGCCGAGAAGTATGGCTGCGCCGGAGCTCCGGGCGGCGGGTACGGGATCGTCAATGAGCTGGCTGGCGGCGATTGAAGTACGGTTATGACTATCGGCAGGGTCCCCACAATCATTCCGAAGTTCTTGCTACCGGTAGCTCCGGCGGCATCGGTAACGGTGATGGTGAACCCGTAGAGGCCGGTATTGGTGGGCGTTCCGCTGAGAACCCCGGAGTTCAATTGGAGTCCAGGGGGCAGACCGCCGCCGGTCTGAGACCAGGTGAAGGGAGGAGTGCCGAAGGAAACCGGAGAGGTGCCGAAACTGTAGCTGTAGGTGTTGGCCAAATTTCCCTTGGGCAGCGGGGTTGGGTCGGTGATGGCCGGGGCTGGGTTGATGGTTAAGGAATAGGTTTGGGAGCCGCTGAGGGTTGAGTCGGCGCTGTTGGTCGCCGTAACCATGACGCCGGAAAAGGAGCCGCTAGCCGTGGGTGTGCCGCTCAGTATGCCGCTATTCGGATCGATGGACATGCCGGTCGGCAGTCCAGTCGCCGTCCAGGTGTAGGTTGCCGACGGAGTTGCCGCGAAGCCTGTGGCCGGATAGGGAATGTTGACGGTCCAATTCGGCAGACTGGTCGGAGTGAAGGTAACTGGCTGGGCTCGCAGGCTGATCGCAAACAGGGCCGCGACCAGCAGTACGGCCCTAAGCCGCAAGAGAGCCTCTGTGGGTCGCGGGCGGCATTGCTGTGTTAATCGTGCGTAATAGCAAAAGTGTCAGATTAGCATAGGAGCGCTGCTGGAACTAAGAATAAAGATGCTTACATGCGTTAGTCGATGGTCATCGGTTATCATCATCGGCGAATCTCCGGTTGCAATCCCGCCTCCCGATACGCCGCCAGCAGCGCGCCCTCTGCCGCGGTGTGCTGCGGTACGCCGCACCGCGTTCCCGGGTGTAGTTCCACGAGCAGCCGGAAGCGTTCCAGTAGCCTCTCGCTGCGGAACGCGCCACCACTGTACACAACATTCACCGCCTCATCTTCCTTCCACAACTGCACGCGTACCGACGCCACCAGTGCTGCCAGGTGCTGCGCGCTGGAGTTGAGGATCTCCAGCGCCACGCGATCTCCATCTCCGGCCACGGCGTCCAGCAGCGGGGCCAGGCTCGCGATCCGGTCGCGGGGCCATTCCGGCGCATAGAACCGGTGCAAGACCTCGTTGGCGTCGGTCGATCCGGTGGAATCCAGCAATCGCTGGCGCAGAACAGTCGCCGGCCCCCATCCCTCTTCCATGCGCAACGCGGCGCGCAGGGCCTGGCGCACTATATCGAACGCGCTGCCGTCATCTCCGAAGAGGTGCCCCCAACCGCCCGCCCGCGCGCGGACGTCTGCTGCGTTGCGGCCAATGGCGATCGATCCGGTGCCGGCGATCACGATGATTCCTTGCCCGGTCGCGGTAGCGCCGGCCAAAGCGATGTCGGCATCGGTGGTCACCAGCAACCGGCCGGTGCGCAGTAGCGTAGCCAGGATAGAGCGCTTGTCGTCCGGCCCGCCGCTCATTCCGAAACAGGCCGACTCGAATTGTGCACGCGGCTCCAGCCCGGCTTGGGCAAAGGCGGCGGAGACACTTTCGGCAACCGCCCGCTCCAGCTTGGCGCGACCTTCCTCTGCGGCCGCATGGTTACACGGCCCACCGTGCCCGGTCCCGAGCACACGCCCGTTTTCGTCACCAATGACCGCAGTCGTCGTCGATTGGCCACCATCGACCCCTAAGAAAAGCTTCATGGACGTGTGGGAACCCCGATTGTATCGCGGGGCCAAAAAAAGGAGGGCGGCGTAGGCCGATATCTTCCGGCCCAGGCCGCCCTGGAGGATTAGACAGTTCTGAGGACTAGCTCTTCTTGGCTGGTTTTTCCACTCGCAGATCGTTCTTGATGGGACCGAAACTCAGCCCGACGCTGGAGGCACGCACGCCGGCCACCTGTTTGTCGAAGTCATTGGCGACTACGCCAGTGAGAGTCACATGGCCGTTATCGACGATGATGTGAATCGAGGGCAACACCCCCATGCCATAACGCGAAAGGGCCGAATCCCTATAGATGGCGCGGGCGACTTGGAGACGCAGCCGGTCGTCCATGGGAGACAGCGGCAGCACTTCGAGCTGGTTGGTCACGCTCTCCACACCTGGCACGTGCGCGACGATCTTTTCGAGCTCCGACTTCTTGTACGGTTGATTGACTTCACCGATCAATTCCACGCTGCCATGGTTCACCTGAAAATCGATCTCGTCCCAGATTGTATAGTGGGGATACATCACGATCTCGTGCCGTACCTGCTTGGCAAGCGCCTCATCGGAACTTGGCGCGGGTCCTGGCACCGCAGCGTTCTGACCGGCCCACGCACCGGCAATCCCGAATGCCGACAGCAGAGCGGCCGCCATCGCCATTTGCCCCAGAATCCTTGGTTTCATTTCTCTGAGCCCTCCTACTTGTTAGAACGTATGCGGAGGATTGTGGGTACGGGGACTTTGTAAAGAGTTCGTAAATGCTACAAAATGCTACATCAGCGCGGAACGGGTTTTGTCGGGAGCGTAACAGAGCGAGTTCAGCTTGCATTCCCCGCATTTGGGTTTGCGCGCTACACACAGCGCCCGTCCGTGCAAAATGATCTGGTGCGAGAAGAGAATCCACTTCTCCTTAGGAAGAATCTTCACCAAATCCTGTTCGATCTTCCCGGGGTCGGTGTTCTTCGTCAGATCGAGGCGCCGCGCGATACGCTGGACATGCGTGTCGACAACCACACCGGAGGCGATCCCGTAGGCCGTGCCGAGCACCACGTTGGCGGTTTTCCGCGCGGCTCCAGGGATGGTCAGCATTTCCTCCATGGTCTTCGGCACCTTGCCGCCGAATTCCGAAACCACCTTCTTCCCCGCCCCTACCAGTGACTTAGCCTTATTGTTGAAAAAACCTGTGCTACGGATATCATTTGCCAAGACTTCTACGCGAGCTGCAGCAAAGTCTGCAGGCGTTGGATACTTCGCGAAAAGGCCCGGCGTGACCTCATTTACGCGCTTGTCGGTGCATTGCGCCGACAGAATGGTAGCCACCAGCAATTCCCAGGGATTCCGGTGATGAAGCGCACAAGTCGCGGCTGGATACATCTCGTCCAGGCGCTTGAGGATTTCGGCGAGCCGCTGCTTCCGCTCGGCTGCCGTCTTAGGCCGCGCTGGTTGCTTCTGGCGACGGCCGGTCACTGCGGCGAAGTGATCTGCAGATCCGCGTTGACGTTCTGCCAGTCCGGTAGCTCATAAATCTTGAGCTTTGTGTTCAGAGGGGCGGAGACTTCCTGGGAAGCTTGAGGTCCGACGCTGGCCGTAAATGAGAAGGTCCCCACGGCGTCCTCTTCGGATTTCTGAGTGCGTCCCCAAATGGTGACATTGCCGGCCAGACCGGCCAGGTCCGCATCGGAGTGGTTGGTCACAGTGAACTTGACCACGATCCTCTTCTTGGCATCCGTCGTCCAACGAACGCCCGAGATCTCCACGAATTTCTGCACCGCGCTACTCTTAGCGGCGGGCTTGGCGGCAGGGCTCTCCACTGTGGCGGGCGGAGCCGCGGCTTCGCTAGGACTTCGGACGAGCCAATATATCCCCAAAACCACTCCGATAAACAGGACCGCAAATAGCACCGTGAGCAGCCATGTAGGCAGGCCGCTCGACGGCGCTGGCAAGGTACGAGTCGCTGCCGGCGGCTGGTAGGCGGGCGGCGGCTGGTAGACAGGCGGCTGCTGGATCACGGGTGGCGGCTGGTAGACAGGCGGTTGCTGGGGCACCGGTGTCAGCTGGTAGCCCGGCGGGGGTTGGTAACTAGGTGGCGGCGGCTCGGGGACCGGTGGCGGTTGGGGGATCGGTGTCAACTGGTAGCCCGGCGGCGGTTGGTAGCCCGGTGGCGGCGGCTGATAGCCAGGGGGCGGTTGGAAACCCGCCGACGGTTGAACCGCTGGCGGCTGACTCCCTGGCGGAGCGGCTGCCACGTTGGCAGGAGGCTGTGCACCGGCGGCGTCCTTGGCCTGTTGGGCGCAGGTCGGGCATTGGTCGTAGGAAGGAAGAACTTCACGCCCGCATTGCGGGCAAATCCACGTGAACATGCGATCGCCTCAATTATTTTACTGTACCGCTAGACGGATTCCCGCGAAGGAAAACATACGGCCGGCGGCTTCACGGTCGCGGCGGTAGGAATGGAACTCATCGGACATGCACATGGTGCATAGGTTGGCGGTATAGATATGATTGGCCGCCAGGCCCGCCCCGACTAGCTGGCGGCGGTTGGCTTCGCTCAGATCGATATGCGCCCGGCCCGCTTCTCCAAACTGCCGCGCCACTTCGGGCCCGACCTCATAGCAGCACTTCCCGATACCGGGGCCGATCGCGGCGTGGAGATCCTCCGGGCGCGCGTCGAAGTGCCGTTGCATGGACTCCACGGCATGGCGGACGATCTGCGCCACCGTGCCTCGCCAGCCCGCGTGGACCGCCGCTACTGCCCGGTTCCGCGGGTCGGCCAGCAGAATCGGAATACAATCGGCGGTTTTGATGGCCACCGCCGAACCAGGCCGATTTTCGAGCAGCGCGTCACCCTCGCCCAGGCGCTGTGCCGGCCCTGTGGCCACGATGCACGTGGCGGAATGCACCTGCTTCAGCGTCGTCAGATTGCCGACCTGCCCCGGAATGTCGGCCAGACGCGTTCCGAAGCCGTGCTCCAGCCAGGCCAGAGCGTCCAACTCCGGGACCCGGTAGATCTGGTGGGAGTCCTTGTAGAACACGGTGCTCATCGATTCTATCCTGAAGCCTCAGCAGCGCGGCAACCTTGCACCCGACCCGTTGCCTGAGCGATTCTAATCAGGTTATGGGAAACGTCACTGCCGTAGTCCCGTTCCTGGGCGTATCCGATATGGACGAGTCCGTTCGCTACTACGTGGCCGGCCTTGGTTTCACCATGACGAACCAGTGGATAGACAACGGCAGGTTGCGCTGGTGTTGGCTGGAAAAGGGCGGCGCGGCGATCATGCTGCAGGAGTTCTGGAGAGATGGGTCGCATACCGGGCGGCCCGAAGGGAAACTGGGCCAAGGCGTGTCCCTCGCATTTCAGTGCCGGGACGCCCTTGCGATCTACCGGGAAATCACCAAGCGGGGCGTCGAGGCGTCGGAACTGTTTGTCGGCAACGCGCTGTGGACCTTTTTCCTCTCCGACCCGGATGGCTACCGGATCGATTTCGCGAGTCCCACGGACACGCCCGAAGATACGAAGCTTTCCGAGTTAGCGGGCTGAGGCGTAACGCCCAAGGCTCCGGCAGTGATATACCAGAAGGATGATTCGTATCGCCTACACCTTGTTCGTGCTCACCTTGTTTAGTGCCGCTGCTGTTGCCGCGGATGCTCCCACTGTGGGACAGACCTTGGACGCGCAGTTCCGCAACGCCGACCGCGAGATCGTCGCCCTGTTCGAGGCCATGCCCGCCGACAAGATCAATTTTGCGCCGACCAACGGCAAGTTTGACGGAGTCCGCACATTCGCCCAGCAAGCCAAGCACATGGCCACGTACATCTACATGCTTTCGTCGTCGGTGCTGGAACAGAAGCCGCCGGTGGATATCGGCAAGGGCGACGCGGGTCCGGAATCCGTACAGACGAAGGAACAGATTACGGAGTACCTCAAGGGCGCGTTCGCGTTCGGTCACAAGGCGCTGAATTCCATTACGGAAAAGAACCAGATGGACCAGGTGACAGGGCCGTTTCCCGGATCGAAAATGGCGCGCATCGCCGCCGGCGTGTTCATGATGTATCACAATTTTGATCATTACGGGCAGATGGTGGTGTACGCGCGGATGAACGGGGTGGTGCCGCCGGCTAGCCAGCGATAGATCACTTTAGAGGGTTCGTCGCCACATGTTTAGGCCATTGACGATTACGCGGTCTAACCATGCGGCAAAGCGCTTTTGGGCGGAATCCAGGTCTTCTTCGTAGTTGATCTGGAAGGTGCCGCCTTCGATAAGAGTAGGCTCAGTGCCTTGGATGGCCAGATATGGAACCACGCCAATTAGACCTCGAAATCGGGGGCCAATGGCATGGAAGGAGAGGGCAAGTGCGGCATTCGTACCTGCCTGCAAATTCAACTGCGATAGGGCGTTGTACGCGGCGTAGTCGGGCGTCTGGCCGGCTTTTTGAACCGCGCGATCCCGGACACTGACAATTCCAGGATCAGCCAACGTGTTGAAGCGGAAGCCTGTACCAAGGCTCGCGATTTCGGTGTTGAGTTCACCTGCGATGTTTCCAAGCTGTTTCTCAGCCTGATTATTCAGCTGTACTGCTATCTTCTTGGCGGCGACCCACTCTGTCAGCGGAAGCTTTCCCTTTTGCAGTAGGCGGTCCCGCGCTGCGAGCACAGCTTCATGAGCCGTCGTTATCGGACGAACGTCATAGGCGATCTCTGTTGCTTCCATAAGAACATTTCGCTGCGCCTCGACAAACAAGGACACCAGAGGCCGCAAGTCGCCCTCGTCAGCATTCTCCAGCGCCACGATGTAGCGCAACCTGTCGTCACGCTTCACAATCAGCGGAAACAAACCGGCCTTGATGAATACGAGGCTCGCAATCGCCCTTGCCACTCTGCCGTTTCCATCGGCAAACGGATGTATCTGACTGAACCGATGATGGAGCCACGCGGCCTCCACTTCGGTGGGAATCTTCTGTGACTCATGATCGAGATGCATACGGATGAGCTCGTCCATTTCCGATGAAACTTGCTCCGGCGGACAGTATTCATGAAGCGAGCCGTCCGGCCGCGTTGGGTTGTTCGGAAGCGTCTTGTACTGGCCTTTCTCCAAAGGCTTTTCAAACGCGCGGCCGAGCTGATCCACCACCGAGTGCGTGTCTATATTGCGCAAAAGCGCAGCGTGGAGTTCCTTAACATAGCTGGTCGAAATCGGACGTCGCCCCGCAACGAAGTCGAACATCCCCTCCAAGGCTTCATAGTGATCCTGAATTATGCGTGCGACGACCGTACTGTCTCGATTGGTTGCGTCATGGGGAATGAGGGCCGCATCAATGCCCTTCTCGATCAATGTCCGCGTAACGCCGCGGTCGAGAGTGTAAACGTCTTCGATTATGCCGGTCTCGATTGCCCACTCGCGCCGCAACCGCTTGTCGAATTCATCAAGCGCTGTGGGCTCGATCAACTGATCCTTCTGGTTCCGCCAGACTCGCTGGAGCGAATCAAGCTCGCCATCCGTGAGGCTTCTCGGATCGTCCGGAAGATCGGTGATCGGTCGCCACTTGTGTGCTATCGCCATCCTGTTCAATTATCTACGACGCCAGTTCTCCCACCTTAGGCAGCTCCAGCACCAACTCGCCTTTCTCGTCGGCATAGAACGCGGGGGCGAAGCGCGCACCCCACACAATCTCGTCGTGACGATACGAATAACGTGAGGTGACAGTTTGGTTGAAGGTCTCGTCATGTCCCCTAATCAGGATGAGGATCTCGGCTTGCAAGCGATCCAGATCCGCTGCAGTCTTACTCCAAAGTGGGCTCTCCTGGTCGATGGGATGCACCACGGTCCACGTGAGCGGAAGAAACAACACCCGTTCGCGCTCCAGCTTCAGCACCTCGTATTTGCGGCGGGGTTCGGCGCCGTCGTCCCGGTTCACCGTCATCAAAAGGAGACGCGCCTCCAGATCGATGATGGAATTCGCGCGCCGGTTCACCACGCGGAATTGCAGGCTGGTGCCATCCTGATAGGGGCTGATCAGCATATTGCCGCTGAAGCCGATGCGCGCCGACGGCCTGGAGAAGCGCCCAAACAACAGGCCCGTGGCCATGGCGAAACCGAGTACCCCGATCAAAGTCTCGAAAGCGGCGATGACGTTGGCGCGCACGCCGGCCGGCGCAATGTTGCCGTACCCCACCGTCGTCAAGGTATGCGAGCTGAAGAAAAATGAATTGAGAAAATGATGCAGGCTATCCCGCGCCGTGTCGCCCTGCATTTCGCCGGGAGGAAGCCAATAGTACGCCATCGCGAACAGCGCGTTGATCACCAGATACGCCAGGAAGAGCGCGGCTAGAAACGCCGGCCAGCGCATGTTGATCAGGTGCATATAGGGATGAAAGTCGCGCCACGTCGAGCCGTTGCGGCGGACGTTGAAACTTCCATCCTTATTGATGATGCGCCGCAGGGGGCCGGCGAAGCGCTGGGTCAGGCCGGGATCGAAGCTGGGTTTCTGCATATCTATCCGATCGTAAGGGATCGGGCGGCGATTCGCGAGACCGCCCGCCCGCAACCCGCCGGCCGTTCGGGTTACGATGTACGCGATGGCTGATCTTACGCGCGACCGCCTCACGAATCTGCGCAATGGACTTCTCAAGCTGCACAAGACCCTTCTCGATTCCGAGCGCGCCGCCTACGACCGCGATGTGGAGCGGATCACCTCCAGCGGGCAATTCCTTAACCTGGTACTGAACGACCCCTGGTTTCAGTGGCTGCGCGATCTTTCCCAGTTCATCGTGCTGATCGACGAGACTCTCGATTTCGAGGATCCGGCGACCCCGGCGGACGCGGATCGCCTGGTGGCGCAGGCGCGCGATCTGGTAGCGCCCTCGGAAAACGGTTCGGCTTTTGCGCGCAGCTACTTTGAAGCCATGCAGCGTGACCCGGGCGTGGTGCTGGCTCATCGAGACATGATGCGGGTCTTCACCGGGCTGGCTTAAGGGAGTGTTGGAAATCTGCTTCGAAACCGGGGCGAATTCGATATACTCAAGGGCGGTTCCCAGCAGCAATCCGGGCAGGATCAGAGCAGCATGAACCGCGTAATTAGATTTACACAGGACTAATTCCCATGTCATCCAAGCCACTCACCATGCAAGATTTTCGCGGCCTGTCGGCGATCGCCAACGCACGCCAGGAGAACCTTCGCAAACTTCTCGAGGGGACTCATCTGGAATGGGGCAGATACGCCCGGGAAAAAAATGCCGCCAGTATTGTGAAAGCTGCGGGCAGCCTCGGGAAGGCTGCGTACAAGTTCGCCAAGGGTTCCAGCAAGGCAGCAGCCGCCACCCAAACCGACCCTTCTACCGTGGTGAGCGCCGGCAAGGAGTTGATCACCATCTGCTCTGGAGTCCAAAGTTATCAGGATGTGGTGCAAGCGGTCAGTAGTGAAGCGTTGCATACCGCCGTCGGCGAAATTGCGCCTTTCGTCGGAATCCTGACCAGCGCTTACAGTTCGGTCAAAGCCTGGAAAGCCGTTTTCCAGGGCGGCTATAGCCTCTACAAGGACTCGCAGGCGAAACTCGACGTCCTGCCGGGCGATCCGCGAGCGGCGGCGGATGCCATCATCACATTGCTCGAGCGAAAACTTGCCAACGATTCGGTTTCGGCCGCTCGATCCACCGCCTCGCTCGCCGGCAAGGTGGGCGGCCTGTTTGCCGATTTCGGCACCGCCACGACCATGGCGATCGGGCTGGCAAATGCCGCCGCCGCGCTCGCTCAGCAACTGGCCATGCTCGGTTTGGACTACACCGACAAGGAGGCCGGCAACAAACTGCTGGAGGCGGGGACGATCAACGCGGCGGTCTTTGAAGTCTGCCCGATTCTGGGATGCTACATCATCGTTTGTTCGGATACCAGCAACGTTCTGAACTTCTTTGTTGCCGATATCGGGCTGCCCCACTGGCAGGACCGCGTCGAGGAAATGAAGAAGAACAGCCTGGACCGGCTGATTAAGGACGCCAATAAGTTCATCGTCTCTTCCAGACTCCATTTGGCAAACGCTCCAACCAACAAAGGCATCGCCGTTCAAAAGACGTTCGCGCAGAAGGTCAAGAACGCGTTCAACGACCTCATGAAGACGAAGACTCCGGCGGTCTGATCAACCTCTGCAACCGCTCCCTTTGGTCGCGGCTCGGTAATAACGGTCTCGGTAGCAAGCGGTCGTGTTTCTGAGCCGTGACCAAAAGGAGCGGTCTTCCAGGCCGCGTAAGCGCCGCTGATTCCTCTTATATAATGAGTTATCCACCCCTAGAGGGTTCCTGGCATGCCCAAAGAATTAGTGATTCAAGGCTCCGATGGACAGGTCAAAACCGTGCCGCTCAACCGGGCGCGGTTTGCCGTCGGACGTTCCACCACGGTAGAACTTAGCTTCCCAGAGGACGCCGGGCTTTCACGCCAGCACTTCGCTTTTGAGGCGCAAGGCGAAGATTGGACGGTCCAGGACCTGGGCAGCAAGAATGGAACTTTTGTCAATAACATTCCTCTAAAAGCCCGGCTGGTTCTGAAGCCCGGCGACAAAATCACCGCGGGCCATCTGACTATCGTCTATTCGCCCGACAGTAAAGGCGTGGGGCCGGGAGTAGTCATCTTCGAAGGCGCGGACGATGACACCAGCACCAGTTCATCCACCCTGCAAACCAGCCTGGAAGGCGCTCTATCGAACCAGACCATGATGCTGGAGCGCGGCGGAGCGAAGGCATCTGCGCCGCTGCAAGCGCTGTTGAAGGCCGGACAGGAGCTTTCGGAAAACCGTCCGCTTCCGGAATTGTTTCCGGTAATTCTGGGGCTGGCCATCGAAGCCGTGAACGCCCAGCGCGGCGTCGTCATGATCCTGGACGGCGAAGCTCTGGTAGCCAAGGCGCATAAGGGCGAGGGTTTTCGCATCTCGACCGCGGTACGGGACAGCGTGATCAACAAACGCGCCTCGATCCTGGTCCGCGACGCGCAGATGGATGAGGCGTTCCGGAGCCGCATGAGCATTGTGGAGCAGAAGGTCCGCACCATGATGGCCGTGCCGCTTCAAACCAAGGACCGGATTATCGGGCTGATTTACGTGGACAGTCCGTTTGTGCTGCGCGAGTTCACCAAAGACGATCTCAGCCTGCTTACGGTGATGGCCAACATCGCCGCGATTCGGGTAGAGAGCGCACGCCTGGCGGAAGTGGAACAGGCCGAGCGGATCATGAAGCGCGACCTGTCCCAGGCAGCCGAAATCCAGCGCGGCATTCTTCCCGAGACGGCTCCCGAAGTGCCCGGCCTCGATTTGGCCGGTGTCAATACTCCTTGCCGGACGGTAGGCGGCGACTATTACGGTTTCTTTCCCTATCCCGGCGGGCGTGTGGCGCTGGCTCTGGGCGACGTTTCGGGCAAAGGAATGCCCGCAGCTCTCATGGTGATGGCGTTCGAAGCACGTTTGCGGGTTCTGGCCGAAGAAGCCGGCGATGCCGCCTCCCTGGTGCAGCGGCTCAACAAGGTCACTTGCGCCAACTGCCCTTCCAACCGCTTCATCACATTCTTCTTCGGCATCCTCGATCGCAATAAGGGGGAGCTGACCTTTGCCAACGCCGGACACAACCCGCCGGTCCTGGTGCGCGCCTCGGGGAAGGTGGAAATGCTCGAAGGCGGCGGCCCGGTTCTGGGCGTTCTCGATATCGCACCGTATCGCGAGGAACGCACCAAGTTTGGCCAGGGCGATCTGCTGGTAATTTACAGCGACGGGGTCACCGAAGCCGCCAGCACCACGGATGAGGAATACGGCGAAGAGCGCCTGGTGGAGGTGGTGACGCAGCATCGCAATGAGCCGGCCGACGCCATCGTGAAAGCCGTCATGGATTCCGTCAGCCAGTTCGCCTTAGGCGCACCCCAGGCCGACGACATCACTGTGATAGTCGCCAAACGCGTGTAGCGCCGTGCTCACAGATCTGGTGCAGATTCGGCTTCTCGGCGAAAAGAAGCGCGACGAGAACCTCCGCTTCCGCCGTTTCATGAAGTCGCACGACCACTCCGATCGGATCTTGCGCCGCATCGCGGAGGATATTGAAGAACAAATCGATTGTACCCAGTGCGCCAATTGCTGCAAGCTGGCGACGGCGGTTGTGACCGAGCGCGATGCCCTACGCCTTGCCCGTCACTTGCGGATTCCCCTGGCCCGGTTCCTGGCCGACTATACCGTCGAGAGTCAGGATGAGGGCCGCGTTCTGCGCCGCAGCGAGGAGACGGGCTGCGTTTTCCTGGACGGCACTGCGTGTACGGTGTACGATGCCCGTCCAGATGCGTGCCAGCGTTTTCCGCACGTGGTCCGCGGCGCAGGTTCCATCGCCAGCCGGATGTGGCAATTCGTAGATCGTGCCACATACTGTCCCATCGTTTACAACTCGCTCGAAGCCTTCAAAGAGAAGCTGGGCTACCGCCGGTAGGGCGGACCCCGGGGCGCATGGGTCCCCCGGACCCGTTCTTTGCTCGGAGAATCAAGCCTAGTAAACTGTCCCGGTGATTTCGAACCCGCCGCGCGTCGGCAGGAGTGCCGACGCAGCACGCTGAAGCGTCGCTGAAGCGTGCGCCACAATGTGGCGCGGACACTCGTGTCCGCCGTGCCAAGACTCATCTTGGCACGTGGTTTTGTAACGAAATAGCCGGGAGGCCTCACTAAAACTAAGCAGGCCGGCCAGGGGGCCGACCGCGGACCTGGGGTCCGCCCTACCGTCTCGATGTTACGGGTTTCGCCGGTTTTCGAACGGGCTGATAGCGCGCTCCTCAGGCTCCGACAATCTGAACGCTGATGCCTTCCGGATCTTTAATATGAAACCCCGCATCGAGGTTCTCTTCCGGATTGGCCCCGCGCTCTTTCAGTTCCCGTGTCACGGCTTCCTTATTAAACTTCTCGACGCCGATCGCGAAGTGGTCCACTAGCCCGGTGGGGCTCTTGTGGTGAAGAGAGACCAGCACCTTCCCCACCCCGAGGCGCGAGATTTCGTTGGGCTTGTCCTCACTCAATATCGTCAGTCCGAACATCTTCTGATAAAAAGCAATCGACCGCGGCAAATCGCTGACCTGAATGCTCACGTGGTCGATCTTCGCCGCTTTGATGGCGGTGTCCTGGGCTCGGGCCTGGGATGCCGCTCCGCTCGCCGCGGCCAGCATCGTGAGACCTTGCACCAACTCGCGGCGCGACAGCGCGCCCATCTCGAAGCGGCTTACCAGGTTCGAAATCATTGCTTCCATGACGGCCTCCTGAAAATGTGGTTCTAAGATTCTGTCACAAAAACAGCCGCTTACGCGAGCGCAGGCTTGCTTCAGCAATCTGCAGCGATTAACCTAGCCAGGAAGGGGGTTCTACATGCCATCTGCATTTCGCTCGAGTTTGGTTGCGGTGATGGTCGCGGCGCCGTTGGCGATATCCGCGCTGGCTCAGAGTACCTGGACTCCGCCGCGAACCGCCGATGGTCAACCCGATATCGCGGGAGTGTGGAGCAACGCCTCCATCGTTCCTTTGGAACGGCCCAAGGAGCTGGAAGGGAAGCAATTTTTCACCGCGGAAGAAAAGGCCGCCTACGAAAAGAAGGTCTTCGCCCGATCCTCCCGAGACAAGACGCCGGCTGAGGGTGCGGTGGGAACATATAACGATTTTTGGTGGGACGCGGACTCGAAAAGAGCAGTGAACTTTCGCACGTCGCTGATTGTCGAGCCGCCCGATGGAAGAATCCCTCCGCTCACGCCGGAAGCACAGCGGAGGGTCGAGGCAGACCGGGCGTATACCAAGGCGCATCCCGCCGACGGTCCGGAAGACCGCGGCTTACTGGAGCGCTGCCTTCTTTTTCCGACCACGGGGCCACCAATGCTTCCGAGCTTTTACAACAATTCCGTGTTTGGTGCCCTCACCACGAATTACCAGATCCTGCAGACGCCTGAGTACGTGACCATTCTCGTGGAGCTCAATCACGATGTTCGGATTATCCCCCTCGACGGGAGGCCGCATATTCCATCGAACGTTCGTCAATGGTTAGGCAATTCGCGCGGCCACTGGGAGGGCAATACACTGGTAGTGGACACCACCAATTTCACCGACAAAACCAAATTCCGCGGTGCGGACGAGAATCTGCACCTGACGGAACGCTTCACCAGGATCGCTGCCGACACACTGCTCTACGAATTCACCATGGATGATCCAACGGCGTTCACGAAGCCCTGGAAAGGGGAGGTCCCCATGATTGCGAGCGAGGGCCCTTTGTATGAGCATGCCTGCCACGAGGGGAATTACGGCCTTACGGGAATTCTGGGAGGCGCCCGCGCGGAGGAAAGACAGGCGCTGAAATAGGCTGTCAAATTGGGAGTTCAAGCAGACTGCACCGGCGACAAGATCGCCAGCGCTACGTAACGCCGGCGGTCTTCGCCGCCGGTGCTGGTCCAAACTCAAAAGTGAAAGCGATACCTCAGCTCACCATAAATCTGCCGAGGATTGATGTAGTGAGTCCCTCCGAAGGTATTGCTGGTATCCAGAAGATACCGGGTGTTGGCGATATTGACTGAGTTGGCGGAAATAGTCCAGCCCTCTCCAAACGTCTTGCCTATGGAGAGATCGAAAGTAGAGTGCGGCGGAAGGTGAGTTGGCCCGTTCCCGTTAAGGAAGCCGGAACCGAACTGGTATGCCGGCGTTGCCCACATGCGACCAGGCAAGGTCAGGGAAAGAACCGAAGTGACGGTGTTGCGCTGATCGTGATCCAGCAGAAAATTGCCGGAAGGAGCGAATTCCAGTAACCCTCCGGTAATCGGCCCGATTCCTTGCCCAATCTGATTTGAGTAAGCGACCCGCCACTGCGCCATGTGGAAGAGCCGCGGTGAACGCACCGTGACCTCAGTGCCGCTGATGATCGCGCCCAGATCCGTCAACGGAACAAAAATGCCGGAGTCGCCGATCACATCGTGATCCAGGAAGTTGCGCGCGCTGGTATGAAAATTGTCCACGTCGAGCGACCATCCGCGAACAGGAATGCTCAATCCAATATCGTGTTGGATATCGCGCTCGCCCGGCAGCGGAATGAAGCCGAAACCTTGGGCCACCGCAAAATCGAGCGTAGGGCCGGCCAGGCTGTCGAGCGGAGGCGGCTGGTAGTAATACGCATAGTAACCGCGCAGTGTCCAGTTCAGGCGCGGAATGCGGATGGCTGCGCCCAGACGTGGATCGGCAGCGTTCTCATTGAGCAAGCCGCTGTAGTGTGTCAGTCGAATGCCGAGGTCGAATGTGAGCCACGAAGTGGGCTTATATTGATCCTCCAAAAACAACGCCGTCGAGGTGGCCCAATGCGTCTCCACCTGGTTCAGCACCCCTCCGCCAGGATTGGCGGTGAGCCCGAAAAAGGTGTTGTCGTGCTGGCCCCAGGCTTCGATACCCACGCGGGCATTATGTCTCTTCTTTTGTACCTGCAGAACCGAGCGTCCGCCGAAGTAGCTCGAACGGGCATTATCGTCCAGAACGAAAGGATTATCATTTGGCCCGCCGACGTAATGAGCACTGTTGAAATGGTAATAGGGAGCGAGCGTGAAGGTTACTCCATCTTCGAGGCTATGCGTCCAGTGCAAACCGACTAAGTAGTCGTGTTCGAGATCGAGATCGCGAATTCCCGCTGCCTGATCGTCTTGACTATTGGGAATCTGGTAATGATTTTCGCGGAGCGAGGTGATCCAGCGGAGTTGGTTGTTGGCATCAGGATTATAGAAGAAAGAAGAAAATCCGCCCACGCCGCTGCTCTGATCGTGAATCACTTGCGAAATCGGCGACGCGAGGCCCAGCTCCGAGCGGCTTCCATCAAGGCTAGCGTAGTAGGCAAAGCGCTGAGTATGACTGCCGATGTTGATCTGATCGTCCGTGGAGTAGAAATTTCCCGCGGAAGCGATCACTTCGGCCTCATTGTTACGTTCAAATCCGGAGGGTGTTACTACGTTGAAGAATCCGTAAGTCCGATCGCCGTACTCACTCGAAAAGCCACCTCGCTCGATCTCTAACTCCTGCACATTTTTTGGATTGATCAGTGGAGCCACGTTGGCCGCGATATTCGTATTGACCACAGGTATACCGTCGAAAAACCAGTTCACTTGATGGCCGCCGCGCATGTGGAGCATGTCGTGAACCATGTATGCTCCCGGCGTGAAATTGGTGATCATCGCGAGGCTGTTGGTTTGATCCGCTCCGGCAGTCTGGGCGATTTCCTGAGGCGAAACCATGGTCTGAACGGTCGACACCTGAGAGTTCAACTTACTAAGGGCGCCGGAGACTTCAACAGTTGCATTCACCGCCGCGAGTTCGAGTTGGAGGTGCAAAACGGGCGCTTTGCCCGCGGCCACGGTTACTGGTTGCTCGAGGGACCGGAAACCCTGCGCGGAGACGGTTATGGTATAGGCGCCTTCCGGAACGTCACTCACTTGAAACTCGCCGTTGGCGTCGGAGAGTACGCTCTTTATCAGGTTCGAACTGGGACCGTGAAGAGCGACTTGCGCGCCCGGCAGCGGACGGTGCTGCGGATCGTGCACGATGCCTCGGAGAGTGCCTGCGCCGGCAGACAGGGCGGGCATAGTCAGCAAGCAACAGACAGCCGGTAGCTTCCAAATGAGTGTCATTTCGATCTCCTATCAAGGGACTGGAGGTAGCACAGGCATTCCTGCCTGTTTCCGGTTTTTCGCAGCCTGTTAAGCGAGTGAGATAGGAGGTCCGCGCTTCTGATCCGCCCGGCTATAGGAGGTTCGGCAGAGCGCTACCGTCTGCGGGCGTAAAGCTGGATGAGTGACGAGTCTGGCATAGAGTGATTGGGAAATCCCAAGTAGCCTTCCGGTTCGACTAACTGGAATGGCGTTTGCGGTAGGAAAGAGCGGGCATCTGGCAGCCCGCAGGGAAGGACCCGGCGACGATTCCGATTGGCCCTCCATCGCCGTGCAATGATGCTTTCCAGCGCGCCGGCAGCACTCCGGGAGGCTCGAGTCCGTCTGCGACGCGAACACTGCCGGACTGATCGGCGAAAAGCCGAACAGAGCCACCAGCAGTATTGCTGAAATGCGGCGCATCGGGGTTATTGTACTCCCCTCAGCGCACCTCGCGCAGCCCTTCGGTAAGCTCGATGGAAGTGCCCCAAGGATCGGTGAGGGCTGCGGTACCAATGTTGCCAAGCTCCGGAACCTGCCGGTAAGGCTCTTTCAACTGGATCCCCTTGGCGTCGAGCCTTTGTAGGAACGCCGGGAGGTTTCTGACTTCGAATCCGATGTGATCGATGGCGCGGCCCGACGTGCCCACCAGAGCCTGATCCGGCAGCCAGCTAAAGAAGTTCAGCATGTACCCCACGCCGGGAAGGTCGGCGCCGATGAAGAAGTCAGTCTGGCCCGGTGGCAGGGTGGCATCGAAAGCCTTCATATACCATTGCTGCATGGCCACGAACTGCCGGTTAACGAAGTGAACGTGGTGATGCACGATCGGCGGGGCGCCTTTCGAATCGTTCGTGACCAGCTCGACCTTAACGCCATCGGGGCCGACGAGGTAGGAAAACTTCCCATAGTTACCCGCGGTCGGCGGGCTGGCAGTCTGGCCCGGCCCGGGCTCCCGACCTACCGTCAATCCGTAGCCATTCGCCACCACCTTAGCCGTCAGTTTGGGAACGTCGGGCACGGCGAAGCCGATGTGATCGAGCGTCGTGCCGCGCGTGGGACCGGTCGGCTGCTGCTTACGGAGGAACAGGAAAACACCGGGGAAGCGGATGACGTCGACCTTTTCGGGTCCAAACTGGAAGGCGGTGCCCCCCAGCGTATCTACCCAAAACTTCTTGTGCTCCTGGACGCTCGTGACGTTGAGGTGATAGTGGCCCACCACGATGGGGGCCTCTTTGTTCAGGATCTGCGCGAACGCAGGTGACGCCGCTACGAGTGCCAGCAGCGCGGTGAGGATAGCTACGGAAACGCGATTGATGATGCCTCCTCAAACCGGACACAGGCAGGGATGCCTGTGCTACGGTACTAATCGTAAAACTCGGGTGCCAATTTGCGCTTCGCGCCGGCCGCGGCGTCGTGCTGGATCCATAGTTGCGCGCCGGTCTTCTTCACAAAAACTTCCATGGCCGCACGGCTCTTGGCCGTCTGCTCTTTGTCGAAGTCAAACGACGGAACCCGCTTGAGGGTCATCTCTTCGGGGTAGTGATACAGATCGCCCGAAAGCAGCACCGGCCCGGTCTTGGCCAGCTTCAGAAACAGCGATTGATGGCCGGGCGTATGCCCAGGGGTGAACTTGATGACCACCGTTCCGTCGCCGAACACGTCGTGGTCTTCGCCCTTAAGTAGAAGAGTCTTGCTCTTCTCAAGCGCGCTGTAAGACGCCGCGGCGGGGGCGCCCGGGCCCTTCTGTTCACCCGCTTTCGGCGCGAACATGGCGTCGCGCTCCACCTGTTGGACGATCCAGGTCGATCCGGCAAACGAGTTGGCGTTAGCCACGTGATCGCCGTGATAATGCGAGAGCGCCAGATAGGTGATGTCCGCGGGCGTATACCCGATGGCGGCAAGTTGCGGCAGCAGTGGCCGGGTGACAACGAACGCCCCTTGCTTGGTGGGCGATCCATCGGTCTTGACGGCGCTGTCGACGATCTCGCCGGTATCCCACATGAGCGTGCCACGCGGGTGCGCGATCAGGAAGCACGGCGTAACCATGTCGGTGGTAGCGAGTTCTCCATCTTTGAAGCCGAACGCCGTGGCGCCCACTCCCGTAATCTTGCCGCAATCGAGGACATACAGCCGTAACGATTTCGGCGCCGGGGCGCGGCGCGATTGCGCGGATGCAAAGGGCATTACAGCCAGCACGGCGAACGCCGCCGCGGGCAATGCGAGACGCTGAATTCGAGAAAACATCGGGACAAGCATATCACCACGCCCCGCGGACTGTCCCACAGCCGTGACGGGTTTCTTCAATTTCCTCGAAGAGCTGGCTGGCATGCCCCGCACGACCCCGGCCCTAATTGCAAAAAAACGCCATAAGAAATACGATAGCGGACCTTCGACAAATGTTTTAGGCTTATACAGTGATATCGGGGCCCATTCGATTCACTCGCGGCAAACTCTCGATCGGCGAATTCGGTGCGAAGATCGAGGGAGTTCTTCGTCGTTCCTGGCTATTGTGGTGCGTCGGAATACTCGCCTACTCGGCCACCGTCTACCTTGGCAGGAATTCCACTATTGCCGGCGTGAGCCTGGAAGCCGATATGCAAATCTCGGCGGGCCAATTCATCACATCGTACACGAATGATACTCGGATTCCGCCAAAATTCATAACCATCGTTCCCAACGTGAGACAGATTTATCGTGTCGAGCGCCTCCCCGGAACGTTGAAATACTTAAGAATCGATCCCACCAATGTAGGTGGAGCCAGGATTGCGATCTTTAGCGTGGCAGTGGTTTCCGGGGGGCAAGTGGTCAGGAAATTTAGTCCGAACGAATTGAGATCCTGGCCACTGTACCATTTGGCGGAAGTCCAGGGCGATCCCGCCGCCTTAAACCTTGTGAGCGACGACCCCAAAACAACTTGGTTGGGAGATTTCCTGGGGACCAATGTTGATATCATCGCTTCACAATATCCGGATTGGCTCATGTCTGTTTTCGACGCCGTTCGGCGCCCCGATTTCTTCCCGCTCGTCTTCGTCTCCTGCTTCTTACTGTTCCTCCTCGCCGGCATAACCACAGCGCGAGGAGCGATTGAGGCCGCCATAGTGCTGGCTGTGGCCGCACTCGCGCATCCGCTGGTCGCGTTGTTCTCACACGTTCCGGTTCCTTTCCCACGAGTGAGCGCAGCGGTAGGGTACGTCGGGTATACCGGATATCCTAAACTTCGCGACCATTTGATTTCAATCGCGCTACTAGTGATGTGCGCGACCATTGCCTGGCTCGCCTCCCGTTACATCCATTGGCCTGCACTTGACACCCAGAAAACAACTCCGCCTGAAACGGGTAAGCAATGGACTTCAGTTGTTATTTCCTCGGCGGTAGTCCTGGGATTGGTGACGATTTCTTACCCAAACCTGAGCGTGCAGATGCAAATACTGAAGCGGACTGTCGCCTCGCTGGGTTGGGACGACGGGAACTTTGCTCTCTGGGATTATCTCATCCGCCATGGCTATCTGCCTTTCCGAGACTTTTGGTATCCCTATGGAGGGCTATTTGCGCTTTCGCTACCGTTGCCAACCGGCGCGTATTTAGTCTGGATCGAGACCACGCTAGCACTTGGGTTTCTTTATCTGGGTTTGCGATATGCTATCCGTCGAAACGGCATGGCTCTTGTCGTCTTTCTGGCGGTCTTCCTGCCATGCTGGCTTTACGAATTTGTAGGCTGGCCCCGATACATATGGGCAATCGATGTGGCTCTGTTGTACGTGGCCATCCAAGATGCAAGGGTCATTCAATGGCGGAAGTGCTTAGCATTCGCCGGGCTCTCGGCGCTGGTGTTCTTTTATGAGCCTGTACAGTTACTTTATGCTGGAACTGGAATCGCAGCTCACACCTTATTCGTTTCTTGGTCCGTTGTAGCCTCACGATTGGACCATAAAGATACGCGTGCCCGATTGCTGGAGCTGTTCCGGCAACGCATGTTGTCCGTCGTTGTTCCACTTCTGATTGGAATCTTGCCGGTGGTGGTCTGGCTGGCTAGCCAGGGAATGTTGCCGGGCTTCCTTCGTTTCCAAATGAGCCTTGGCGATCTAGCCACTTATACCGCAATACCAGCCCCAATAGCCCAATGGACGCTGCCAGCACTCCATGCCGATTCGATGTTCATGGTGCTCTTTTTTGCACTCGTGCTGGGTCTGTACGTATGGTTTCGGTATCGTGGGCACACCGATCCCGCTATGGTAGCCTCCATGGTTGTCGCCTTTGCAGGCTTTATGGTCATGCAAAAACAAATAACCAGGCATCCTATGATGGCACAGACTCAGATTTATCCTTATCTTTGTGTGGTTTTGTATGTCGTGGGAGTGTTTCCGAAAAAGACGAAGGCTCAAAGTGTCGTGATCGTTCTGTTCCTAGCGTTCGTCGCCGGCGTAGGTGAATATCGGAACGGTTTTCAGATCCTTGTTCAAACGGAGAAAGACCTACCCGCGACTCTGGCTGGCAATTGGGATCTCCTCTTGCACCACAATGCTGAAATCCGAGCAACTAATGCGACACTAGACGAGCGCGGAAGGTACGCAGCTTTAAGCTCCGAACTCGCCGTCATCAGCGTTTTGGAACACGAACTTGGCTGGCGTTCTCCTCAGCCCGTCTACGTGCTGGGGGACGATCCCATATTCTACCGTCTCTTACCCGCCGCTCCTCCCTATTGCCCTAACAACTACAACTGTTCGCCCATTAGTGAGCAGGAGCGCAGCCTGCAGTGGCTTCGTGAACACCGGCCTCACTATGTGGTCTGGGATCCGCGGAAGTCTGCCTTTGACGAGGTTCCCAGTGTTGTGCGCGTGCCGTTGATTTATCAGTACGTCGCAGAGAACTACCGCGGCTTAATGGCCGTGGGACCATATTGGATACTGGTTTCGGCTAGTGAGCGAAGCGGCGCCGATCCCGAGTTCTGGCGACAGCAGCTAGGACCCAAAATCGATTTAGGGCACATACCGGAACTGACGAGACTCTCCGACTACCAGGATTGTCCTCCCAGCGACACGACGCGCTGCCAGCAGGTTATGTTTGTGCGGTTTCCATCCGGCAGGGCGGCAGGCAAAGCGCGAATGACAATCGATTCGCCCTCGGGACAACTCGAAGTTGCGTTTGACGTGGCTGTGGGATCTCGTACGTACCTTATCGATCTTGACCGTCTTTGGTTCCGGACTCTCTTAGGCTCAACATGGCGGGTTAACGCTTCGCCAGCCGGGGCTGAAGTCAGAAAAGAATTACGCCTGCGCAAGAGCGGCGTTCTGTACTGAGGCGGTGACTCGGTCTGTAATCAACTTATTTCCCGCAACCGTGACGGCCTTCGTCGATTTCCTCGAAGAGCCGGGCGGCACCCTCCCCGGTCAGGGAACTGATCACGTGACTCTGGCCCTTCTCCACGGTCATCCGGACGGTCATACCTTTCGCACGAAACTCGGCGGCCTGTTCCTGCATCTGTTGCCTCCAGCCGGAGTCCAGTTCTCCCACATGCATGTTGATGCACATATTCGCCAGCGCGGCCACACGCTCGGGCGTGGCGTCCGGAAGGTAGCCGGGAAATCCGGTCACCGACCAAAAATATCGCGGATAGGACGCGGCGATGTGGAAGGCGCTCCGGCCTCCGTTGGACATGCCGGCGATGTGAAACTTGCTGTCTCGAATTTTGTAATCGCTCAAAAGCTGATCCAGGAACTTAGGAAAAACGCGCGCGCCGTCGTCGACGAACATATGCCCGGCCGGGGCTGCGGGGATCACCACGATGTATCCGCGGCGCTGGGCTTCGCCGGCCCAGTTCTGCATCAGGGTCACCATGACCATCTGCATGTCCTGCCCCCCTGGAGGAAAGGCCAGCACCGCGGGATAGGTTTTGTCGGGATCGTATTCCTTGGGAAGAACCACCTTGTAGTACATCGTCATTCCCGCTATGGTGGTGCTCTGATCGATCACCTTTGCAGAAATGATTTGGCACAGAAGCGCCAGGGTGGCAATGGCAGGTAGACTGGTCATGGTTGAATTCTACTATCGGGGAGCTACCAATGGGTCATAAACGAGATCGACTCACCCGGCGCCGCCTGTTGGAAAGCGGCTGCGCATTATTGACGGCTGCCATCGCCTCAGCTCAGAGCCGTGGCCTGGGCGGCGAAACACTAGCGGGCCCTGGCTCCGGCGCGCTGGCGCTGGCTCAAATCCTCAACCGGACAAAGTTCGGCGACCTGTCCCCGACCGCGGTCAAGCACGCCAAGATGATCATCGCCAGCACCCTGGCCAGTGCCGCATCTGGCTCAAGAATTGGCTCTGCGGGCATCGTTCGCACTCTGGCGAAGGAGCAAGGTGGCAAGCCGGAGGCCGTCATCTGGTTCGATGGCGCCAGACTGCCGGTGAACGAAGCGGCGCGGGTGAACGCCATGCTGAGCGATGCCGCCGCCTCCGACGACAGCGACCTACGAAACGTAGCCCACATCGGCACTTGCCTCACTGCAACCGGGCTGGCGATCGGAGAGCGCGTAGGCGCCACGGGCCAGGACATGCTATGCGCGATGGCGACGGGTTATGAAGCCGCGGGCCGCATCAGCGAGGCCGTCGGACGGACTGGCGAGGCTGTCAGCGGCAACCTCGGTCAGGGTTTCCATGCCTCCATAATCGTGGCTTTCGGCGGGGTGGTCTGCGCGGCCAAGCTTCTCCGCCTTACCGACGAGCAGATGCGGCATGCGATCGGCATCACCGCGACAACCATGGGTGGCCTCTCGATCGGCACCAATAGCTGGGCGCGCGAATACCACGCCGGCAATGCGGCACTATGCGCTGTGAACGCGGCGCTGGCTGCCGGCCGGGGGTATACGGTGAATGCGGACATGTTGGAGGCGCCGGGCGGTTTTCTGGCCGTCTTCGGCGGCGGCAGGGCGGAAACCAAGAGCTTGACCCGCGAGCTGAACAACCAGTGGGAAATCGACCGCTTCCTGGCGATCAAACTGCTCCCGGGCGCCCACGCACTCCAACCAGCGGCCGAAGCAGCTGCCAACGCGGCGCGGCAGGCGAAAGTGCCGCCCGATGAGGTCGCGAAGATTCTCGTGTCCGGGCCTCAGATCCGAGTACGCGCGGGCAGCAAGGCCCCCAAGGACATGATTGAAGCCATTCACAGCCTGCCTTACTTCGTGGCTTCCGCCGTTGCGGACGGGGACTTCTCCTGGGTCCACGTTACACCGCAGAAGATCGACCGTCCGGTTGTGGCCCGTCTGATCGGGCTGGTCGAGACCGACCCTTCGCCTAATCCGGTCCACTACGATTGGAATTGGGGCGCCACGGTGACGATCGTAACCAAGTCGGGCGCCCGATTTACCAGCACCGTCGATGCGCCGCGAGGGTCCGCCCCGCGCACCATAGAGTGGAGCGACGTGGATGCCAAGTACCGCGCCTTGATGCCGGAATCCAGCCTGCCGGCCAGGCGGATCGAGGAAATCCTCAAAACAGTCCATGACTTCGACCAGGTGCAAAGGGTGTCACAGCTGACGGTCCTGCTCAGCTAGACGAGCCCGAACCAACGTGGGTATCAGCGCCGCAACCGGGCGCCGCGAATCGCGTGCGCGGGCAGGATTTGGGCATTTTTGCCCAAAGTTCGCACCGAAACAAAAGGCTTAAGTACTGTTTTGCGGGCATTTTGCCCAAAATAGACCCGAAGCTTAGCTCGTAAGCTGAGTTCGTCACGCCGGCCGCCTTGGGATGACAAGTACGACATCCTCGTGTTCAGGTCGTGATACGCTTACAGTCTGTTGGCAGGCACTTGCTCAGGTCTTGACCGATAGGAACGACTCCACTCGCTAGTTTAGTCAAAACAACTCGAGGTTCGCGGCAGGCAAGCATGACGAAGGCCAAACTAGACACGCTTGAGTTCCTCCTGCAACTTGACATAACTGGTGCGCGACTGCCAACGATCGGCAAAGAACAGTGGCAGATCTTATATTTGAGCGCTCATGATACCCCTCATCGGCTCGGAATTTGGTGCGCCCTCCTTGATAACGACCTTGCAGCCAGAGCAATGGAGGTTGACACTTGGGACCTAAGGGTCGGCCACGGCAAGCCGGGCTTCAGTCAGAGCTGGTCCAATGGGAAGAAATTACCACGTATCATCGCTTCGACAGTGGTGACGGTATTAGGCCTTTGATCCTACACCGCTCCTTCAACGGTGCGTTTTCGCAATATGTCGAGGTGGACGAGGAATTTCGTCTTTACCACGATCTAGCTGAAGACAAGAGCCGCGGTCTGCTGCTCGACTTCGACGCCTCGGGTCGAGAGATCGAGGTTGTGCGGATCAAGTCAAACGAAGTGCAGGCCCGCCTTAAGTACCTTCGGCAGTTCCAAGCCGGCACTGGATTAAACCTCGCCATTTACGTCGATTCGGTTCGGTATTCAAAGGTCGCCTTGGACGATGTGCCCGCTGACGAACGTGAACGGGTCGAAAAGAGCGGCATGGTGCGTTGGAGGAGGAACGTTGCTAGGTGTGACTTTAAGAAGGGGTACGAGACTTTTTCGCGGTTGCTATGCAAGGTCATTCTTGAGCCTCCGGCCCGCGAAGAAGCAGGTGTTTGGCCATTTAAGGACGATGAGTCTCGAAAGGCGGTGACCTTCATAATTGGAGTCGACGAAGATGGGAATGAGGTAGATTACACTTCAGATCCCGACGCGCTTGCGAATAACTTTGGCGCAAACCTCGGTGCACCCCACTATTTGACTCCGGTCTATTTCCGCCGCGAGGTGCTAGTGAAATACTTCGCGGAACCAGAACGGTATGAAGTGTCGGATGGTCGTCTAACCTGCCTCGGCCTGTGGGGCTGCCAAATCGACAATGATCTCGACACACACGTAGTGGTGTTTCTCGGCGACCTCGGGCGCGACCTCCCGTACGAAGAGCGACTACACTGGCGGCATTTTAACGTGTCGCCGGAAGGTGGAATAAGCGAGACAAACTTCCGGCGAAGCTTTTTGTCGCAGTTTGTCGATGCCCAGGCGGCCGATCTTGCCTTTCGCCAGGAGTATGCCAATGTCATGCGCGATTGGGAAAGGGCAAAGGGTTGGCCCTTGTTCCTGACGCCATCATCTGGGGATTCGCACTTACTGACCACGGTGAGGATACCGCTCACCAACTCTCAGACTGAACTCGACGAGCAAATCGGGTATCTCACAAAGCTTCTCGTTGATTCACTCAACGAGAAGGAGTTAACGGCGCGCGCTGGCGTTCTTGGAGAAGCTGCAAAAGGGATCGCGAAGCTGGATGGATTTCTGGAGAACACGCAGTTCCCTCAACGCCAGAAGTTCATCCAATTGCTACGAGACCTGCAGACCCTGCGTTCGACCGGGTCGGCCCACCGAAAGGGTTCAGCGTACGAGAAGATCACCTCGAAACTAGGCGTCGATGCGACAAAAAAGGCGGACGCTGTACGACGACTTTTGGAGGAAGCCACGCAAGGGCTTCGCGCCCTTCGTCTGCACTACTGTGGAGCCTTGGATCCGCCTGGCTAGCGAAGTGGTGGAAGTGGCGAAAATCCGACTACCTCACGGACCTCCCGTTAGGCCGGCATGCGGTCCTTGGTCGTCCACCAGCGTCGGACGGCCACGAGGCACCACACGGCCTCGACCGCGCCGAACGGCCATGCGCCCTGAAGAAATCCGTAAACCGAGCCGAGTGCGCACGCGCCTGCGAACCCAAGGATGAACCAGTTGCTGCGATTCTCGAGCGCGTAGCACACTAGCATCGCGCTGACGGCAAACAGACCAAAGACAGTGAGACGATCCACGCCCCAGTATCACAGAAAACCCGTTAAAGAACCGTGAAAAGCTTTTTCAGCCGCAGAATCGGCGATTCGAAGACGGTCCAGGAAATCCATGCCATCGCCATCGCCAATGCCATCATGAGGAAAAAATCAGCGGAGCCGGTCGGCGGGATTCCCAGCAGGGGCGCGAGCCAGGAATGCGAAATGCTCAAGGCCGGGATGTGCAGCAGATACAGCCCGTACGAAATGGTCCCCATCCACACCAGAAATCTGAGCCGGCACAGTCCCAGAAGAAGCGGCTGCTTCCAACCGATCAGCATCACCAGCACGCCGGTGAATGCCAGATCGAGCGCCGTGTAGCCCAGGGTGCGCATCCAGTTCGACCAGGGTGACGAGCTCACCAAAGCGCAAATCAGCAAAAACGTAGCCGCCGTCAGTGCGGTCATCCAGCCGATCCAACGGCCCTTCAGCCATTTCGGTGATTCGCGCGCGGCGATGGCCACCAGGCCGCCCATGGCCAGAGCATCCATGCGGCACGGCATCAGGGCGTAAGTCCCCATCAGGTTCTTCGGCAGTATGATCACCAGGGCAATGCGTAACAACAGAGCCGCAATTACCGAGCCCAACAGAATCCATGCCAGCGTCTGTCGCTTCGTCGCCCATACCAGGAACGGGAAACTGAGGTAAAACTGTTCCTCCACCTGCAGCGACCACAGCGGCGTGAGAATCGCGGCGCCGGGCCAGGCGTTCTGCACAAACACCTGTACATTTCCCAGGTAGCCCACATACCACCACCCGCCGCCGACATTCAGAAACTCTTTCCAGTGTATGGCACTCGGCACGAAGGTCAGCACGCAGTACAGAACCAGGCACGCATAGTACAGAGGAAAGATGCGCAGGCTCCGCCGCACAATGAAATTACGATAGTAGTGAGGCCGCCCTACGCTATCGAGCAGGATCCCGGTGATCAGGTATCCACTGAGCACGAAGAACAGGTCCACGCCGGTCCAGCCGATGCCGAAAACATCCCCGAGGTGTCGGAGTGGGCCGGTCGTCGGCGCGTAATGAAAGACTAGCACCAGCAGAATCGCGATGCCGCGCAGTCCATCCAATTCGGCAATGCGTGCGCCCGGAGCTCTGCGGGCTGGCACAACGGCCGGGGATTCCGCGCGCACGATTGGTACGGGCTGGCTCATTTAATTCGCAGCCGCCTTGGCGGCCGCTTTCGACGCGGGCGCGAACCACTTGCGGAATTCCTGCCCTTGCGGCGTCAGCATGCGATTCAATCCATATTTTCCGAAGTGCGAAGCGTCCCGCCCGTGGTCGTCCTTATTCCCGGGTTGATCGTAAAGGACCCAGTCGAAGAGGTACTCAATGCCGTTTGCCAGGCTGGCATCCACCAGCGCCTTCATGCGTTCCGAGGTAGGATGCTGGTCCCAATACTCGCCGAATTCGCCGATAATGAACCTGGTCGTCAGCTTCTTGCCCGACGCGAAATCCCGCAGGAGATGTGCCAGGTATTCGAAGTCTTTGTACATGGCCGCAGCGTCGCGGTCGTAAGCGATCGACCACCACGAGCTGTACGACCAGAAATCCACGCCTTTGAGCTTCGCTCCCACGTCCGCGATACCCGACTGCTTTCCCTTGAAGCCGGGCACCACCGTGAACTCGAACGCGGTAAGAATCTCGCCGGGATAACCCTCGGCCTTGGCTTCCTTTTGGCCCTGCTTTATCCCATCCAGCCGCGCCTGATAGTATTCGGCGCAGGCATCCCACTGGTCGGCATGGCAATCGTTCTCGAATTCCCAATTGGAAACAATTTTCCGGCCCGCCGTTTTGGCCAACTCCAGCGTGAAACGCCGGAATTCGTCCCTGGTGGCAGCCAGACGCGGCGCGTCCAGGTGACCCCATTTATATCGCTCAAACGAGGCGCTATCGTAGGCGGTCAGCATGACGACGGGAAACGCGGCGAGAAATGCGCGGTAGTCCGCGCGCCGCACCTTCACATCGAGCGGCGAGTTATCGTCCTTGCCGGAAGGGTCCCAAGAGGCGGACGGACCGATGTAGACTCGCACCACGCGGTCGGCGCCCAGATGTTCCGCGTCGGCGGCGGCATCTTCCAGGCTGCCTCCGAGTTTCCCCCACACATACACGCCCACGTGTTGCCGGTACTCCGCAGGAGAAGCGGCATCGAGTGAGGAGAGAAACAACAACGCGGTGGCGAGTGCACGCGTTATCATGACAGCTTACTGGATCATAGCAGAGGGAGCCGGCTCCACAGTGATTCCCATAGTCGATCTGAAAGCCCAATATTACAGCATCAAAGACGAGATCGACCGCGCCATCGCCGGCGTGCTGGAGAGCAGCCAGTTCATTCTCGGCAAAGAGGTGGCGGCATTCGAAACGGAGTTCGCAGCCTACTGCGGCGCGACCCACGCCATCGGTGTGAACTCCGGAACGAGCGCGCTGCACCTGGCGCTGCTGGCGGCCGGCGTGGGACCCGGCGATGAAGTTATAACGGTTCCATTTACCATGGTCGCGTCAGTCGCGAGTATCTGCTATACGGGCGCACGGCCGGTCTTCGTGGATATCGATGCCGGCTCCTACACGATGGACATCGCGCAAGCTGCGGCCGTCATCACTCCGCGCACTAAAGCGATTCTCCCGGTGCATCTCTACGGCCAGCCCGCCGACATGGATCCGCTTCTCGAAATGGCGCGGCGCCACGGACTGGCACTTATCGAGGATGCCGCGCAGGCGCACGGAGCGGAATACAAGGGCCGTCGCGCAGGCAGCATCGGCGATATCGGGTGCTTCAGTTTCTATCCCACTAAGAACCTCGGCGCTTTTGGCGAAGGAGGGGCGGTAGTGACCAACAACCCGGCACACGCGCACAGAATTCGCATGCTGCGAGATTGGGGCGCCGAGAAGAAGTACGAGCACCTCCTAAAGGGTTACAACTACCGGTTGGAGGGGCTCCAGGGAGCGATTCTTCGGGTGAAGCTTCGCCACCTGGAGCGATGGAACGAAGCGCGCCGGGCTCACGCGGCGGAGTACTCCCGCCTGTTGAATGGCGCTGCCGTGCAATTGCCTCGCGAAATGCCCTATGCCCGGCACGTCTACCACACCTATACGGTTCGCAGCGAACACCGCGATGAGTTATACGCGCAACTTCAGGCCGCGGACGTGCAAACCGCCATTCACTATCCCATTCCCGTTCACCTGCAACCGGGCTATGCCGATCTGGGATATGGGCGCGGCGCTTTTCCGGTCGCGGAACAGGCGGCGCGCGAAGTCCTTTCGCTACCGATGTATCCAGAGCTGAGCGGGCAGCAGATCGCCGCCGTTGCGGACGCGGGCGTGGCCACAACCGGCGCGTTCACTCGTTCCCGCTAATTTTTTGGTCTGAATTTTGAGGCACTTACGCGAGGTAGGGAAAGCCTGCCTCCGGCCCGCCAGTTATCGTGGGAGTCGCAAAGACAGAGGGAATTCGGCTCCCCGAACTATTCCATCCAAGACCCCCAAGCAGTTTTCCCAAAACCTTCCGCTCCCTGGAGGAGCGTACCCTGCCCCGCCGGATTCCCTCTTTTTGAAGAACTCACCGGCGGCGAAGACCGCCGGCGTTACGTAGCGCTGGCGATCTTGTCGCCGGTGAGTCTACTTCCGCGAACCCCGCTGCGGATTCTTCAATTGCGATTGCCGCATCTTGATCTTCTTCCGCTTCGGTTTGCTGATGATGAACGTGCCACTGCCTAAATATTCCGCCTGATACAGCTTGTCTTCCGCCAAAGAAATCTCCTGTCCGCGATCCTTGATTTGATCTCCCATTGTACCGCGCCGTATTCTAGAAACATCCGATGCCAGCTTCCGGGCCCCCAGCCGATCCTGAAACTACTGCCTTGCCCACGCCCGAACTGATCGAGACCACGCCTTCCCGCGGCCTCAGCCAGAGTTTCCGCGCGCTGCGCCATCGCAACTACCAGCTTTTCATCGGCGGCCAGATCGTCTCGCTCAGCGGCACCTGGATGCAGACCGTGGCCCAAAGCTGGTTGGTGTACCGGCTCACGCATTCCGAATTGCTGCTGGGAACCGCATGGTTCTGCTCGCAAATCTGCGTCTTCGTCTTGGGACCGCTGGGCGGCCTGGCGGCCGACCGCTTTTCGCGTTACAAGCTGGTCATCGCCACCCAGACGCTGATGATGCTGCAGGCCTTCGCGCTGGCGGCGCTGACGCTCTCCGGCCGCGTCCAGGTGTGGCACGTGTTGTCGCTGGCGGTGGTTTTGGGCGCGATTAACGCCTTCGACATTCCGGGCCGCCAATCGCTGTTGATCCAGATGACCAGCAAGGAAGATCTATTGAGCGCCATCTCGCTCAACTCGGCGGTGTTCAACTCGGCGCGCGGCGTGGGACCGGCGATGGCGGGCCTCCTGGTGGCCGCCGTGGGGGAAGGCGTCTGCTTTCTTCTGAACGGAATCAGTTTCCTGGCCGTGATCGGCTGCCTGCTGGCGATGAAGCTGCCGCCTTTCGTGCGCCAGAAGCAGGACTCGCCCTGGAATCACTTGAAGGAGGGCTTCCGCTACGCGTGGCATCACAAAGCGGTCCGCCGCCTGCTGACGGTGCTGGCCACCGCCAGCCTTGCCACGGCGCCCTTCCTGGTCCTGGCACCATTTTTCGCCGACCAGATTTTCCACCGCGGCTCGAAGGGGTTAGGATTCCTCATGGCCGCCATGGGCGTGGGAGCGGTGGTGGGCACGGTTGGCCTGGCGCGCCGCACCCATGTGCATGGACTGCCCGGCGTGGTCGCCTGGTGCGCCTTCGTATTAGGAATCGCCAACCTGGGGTTTGCGGTCTCGCCGCACTTCTATCTTTCGCTGGCGATCACGCCCCTGATCGGCTACGGGCTGATGCGGCAACTCGCCGCCGCCAACACTACAATTCAGACGTCGATTCCCGACGAATACCGCGGGCGCACCATGGCGTTGTACAGTATGACCGTGGTAGGTCTCGCCCCTTTTGGAAGTCTCGCCGCCGGCGCACTGGCCGACCGTTTCGGCCCACGCGTGACCGTGGCGATGGGTGGAGTGCTGGCGCTGGCCGCCAGCGCAGCCTTTAGCTGGACACTCAGGAGAGACCGCGTTGCGCGTTAACGCCGCCATCCTCGCCCTTCTTCTCGCGTGTGTGCCGGCCTCGGCCGACTCGCTGCGCGCCAGCGAACTCTGTGGTATGGCTGGCAGGATCGCGGCCGAACTGGCCACGATCTCGGGTCTCAAGCTCCACCACCCTGTCCCTTGCGACTTCATCACGAAGGAGAAGGTCAACGAGTTCCTCAAGAAGCGAGTGAAAGACACCACCTCGCCCGAAGAGATCCGCGCCGAAGAGCTGACACTGAAAAAATTCGGCCTGGTCCCGCCCGATTTCAATCTTGCCGACACCACCGTCGATCTGCTCACCGAGCAGGCCGCTGCCTTCTACGATTACGACAAGAAGAAACTGTTCGTCACCGAGACCACCGCGCCCGACACGCAGGAAACGGTTCTCGCCCACGAGTTGTCCCACGCCATCGCCGACCAGAACTTCAACCTCTCGCACTTCATCCGGCAGGGAGGCAAGAGCGACGATGGCTCCACCGCGCGGCTGGCTGTGATGGAAGGCCAAGCCACCTGGCTGATGTCCGAGTACCTCGTTCGCAGACAAGGACAGTCGCTGAGAACTTCCCCGAAGCTGGTGGAAATGATGAGCCGGCTGAGCCAGGGCGGAGGGCAATATCCCGTCTTCGATCAGGCGCCGCTCTATCTGCGTCTCACCCTGGTGTTTCCGTATACCGCAGGCATGGTTTTTCAAAACGCCGTGATCGCGCGTGACGGTGATGCGGGGTTCGCCGAAGTTTTCCGGCACGCGCCCGCCTCTACCCAACAGATCATCCATCCGCAAAAGTATTTCGACCACGTGCAGCCCACGCTGCCGGACCTGCCGGACCCGCACCTTCCCTCCGCTTACAAGAGCTTGGTGGGCGGCACCCTGGGCGAGTTGGATGAAGCGGTTCTGCTGGAGCAGTTCACCGACAAGGCGCACGCGGATGATATTGCGCCCCATCTGCGAGGTTCGACCTTCGAGCTGCGCGAGACTAAGAAGCACGAACGCGCCGTGTTACTCTACGCCGCGGAGTGGGACAGCGAAGATGCGGCACGCGACTACTTCGACGCCTATCGCCAGGCCATGGCTAAGAAGTGGAAGAAGATGGAGATCACCGCCGAGACTCCCGATACGCTCACCGGCACTGGCGATGACGGGCGCTTTGAGCTGCGCCGCAAGGGCGCGGTGGTCACCAGCATGGAAGGCTTACCCCCTGCGGTAAACTGAGGCAATGCTGCGCCGAATGTTCCCTGCCGCCCTGACCTTGCTTGCCGTTTCTGCAGCCTCAATCGCAGGCACGCTGCCGCGCCAGGCGTCTCCCAAATTCGCCATTCATCTGACCAACGGCCAGCAAGTGCTCCTCAGCCAGTTCCAGGGCAAGGCGGTGGCCCTGATCTTCATCCTCACCTATTGCCCGCATTGCCAGCAGGCCGTGAGCACTCTTACCAAGGCGCAAACGGAATTCGGCCCCCGCGGATTCCAGGTGGTGGCATCGGCCATTGAAGACAACGCCGCCGCTGCCGTGCCCGATTTGCTGAAGCGCTTCCACCCGCCGTTTCCTGTGGGTTATAACGACCGCGCCCCCGTGCTTGAGTTTCTGGAGCACCCCGTTGCGGCTCGCATGATCATGCCTCAACTGGTATTCATCGACGGCCACGGCATGATCCGCGCCCAGTATAGCGGCGACGATCCGTTCTTCATCGACGATCAGCGGGAAAGTAATGTGCGCAGCCAGATTGAACAGCTGTTGACGCCTGCGCCTCGCAAGAAGAAGTAGGGCTCCAGCTTGACAACCGCTCCCTACGGTCACGGCTCAGCTAGCGCGACCGAATCGCACGCGCTTACCCAATCGCACGCGCTTACGGAGCCGCGCGCGCTTACCGAGCCGTGACCAAAGGGAGCGGTTCTTATAGCGCGGCCAGCACCCTATCCATCAAGTTGGCATCCGGCACGCTACCTTGCGCCAGCCGCGGATTCCCGCCGCCGCGTCCACCGGTTTCCGCCAGTGCACTCTTGAGCGCCTTCCCCGCATCGATACCCGAGTCCGCAGAAACGGCGTACAGAACCGAGGGCGGCCCTTCGAGCGCGGCCACGAAAATCGCCTTCGGCCGCTCCGTAAAGCTCTGGGCCAGAGCGCGCAGCTCTTCCACCGACCCGCTCGCCATACGACGAACATGGCGCCGCGTGCCATCGGGCGCCGCCACGGTGGCATCGTATAGTTCCCTGCCCCGGTAGGCCGCCAGTTCCAGCTCCAGTTTGCGCCGGCCCTTGTCAGCCGACCGCGCGGATTCCATTTGAGCAGCTACCAGCGCTGGCGCATCCTCCAAGCTTGCGGAAAATAGCTGCGCGACTTTGGAGAGCGCTTCATAGTCGGCGCGCGACCGCCTTACCGCGCGACCCCCACACAGAAACTCGACCCGCACCGTCTGCCGGACTTTTTCCAGCTTGCGAATCAGGATCGGCCCAATCTCGCCCGTTGCGCGCACATGCGTGCCCCCACAGGCGCTACGGTCGAGACCCTCGATGACCACAATCCGCAGTTCGCCTTCGCGGCCGGAGGCTTTCCGCAGACCCTGCACCTCGGCCGCATCCTGGAATTCCACTGTGACTGGCCGGTTCTCGAAAACGATGGCATTGGCGCGCCGCTCAGTTTCCTGTACGATTCCATCACCCACGGCCGCGGTCTGTAGATCGATGGTGGAACTTTCCGAGCCGAGGTGGAAGCTGACGGTATGCAATCCGAAGTGCTCCGCGAACACCGCCGAAAGCAGGTGCTGCCCGGTGTGCTGTTGCATATGATCGAAGCGCCGATCCCAATCGACAAAGCAATCGACCGCCGTATCCGCCAACGGAGCTGCCAGCCGATGCGCGATACGTTCGCCCTCGTCGACCACCTCAACGACCGCGATGCCGCCGATCGACCCGGTATCGAACGGCTGCCCGCCGGAGGTGGGATAAAAGGCCGTGCGGTCGAGGTAAGCGGTGGTGCCCCCACTGGATGTCTCGAGGATGCAGGCGCTAAATTGGCGGAGGTAGCAATCGTGGTAGTAGAGCCGTTTGGTCATAGCGAAACTGATATTGTGGCAGAACGCGCGTGCGGGGTTGCAGAAGGCGGGAGCGGTCGGCTACAGTGGAGAGGTCACCTGCCAAGCAAGCGCCCGTAGCTCAGTTGGATAGAGCGTCTGGCTACGAACCAGAAGGTCGGGAGTTCGAATCTCTCCGGGCGCACCATAAAATCACCGACATACAAGTCAAGACGGCCTCCTTCGGTATGCCCCGGGTAGCAACGTTGGTAGCAACGACCGGCGAGAGAATTTCGTCCATCTTGGCGGCAACCTCCTTTCGGACTTCTGGTAGGACGTGGGCATACGTCTGGATGGTGAAGGACACATGGGAGGGCCCAGCAGCTCCGTGATGTAGCGTGGCGGCGCAGTCGCGGAGGTCATGAAACCGGAGCGGCCGAAAGCCAAATTCCTGGTCGCTTTGGCCCTTTCCGGCGCGGCTGGTTTGCCAAGGCCAGCCCCCCGGCTATTTCCTTCCGGCGATGTTTTTGAATTGGTCCTCGGAGGCCAAGAAATGACCGCATAAACCTAGCTGAGTCGCTCAAATTCAGTATAGTCGCCAAGCCGGAAACCGGCCGGAGTTCGAGGAAGTAGGAACACGCCGGGTTCTGTTGGTAGGCGCCGCCGAGGCTGCCGCATACGGCCGACGATTATCATTCTTCGATTGCTCGCGTTAAAAAAAGATGAGATACGTAGAATGAACGGCCCTCGCAGGCCGCTATCGAGCCGCTCTTACGGACGTCGAACGCTCTAAAGAGAATGAATATGCTTGCCGAACCTTCCCCCCTGTTGCCCGCGTCGCCCGAGCTCAAGAAAGATGCGGACTACGTTTTTTACGAACTAACGCGCAGCATTTGCCCCGAGTGCCGCCGCGTCATCGACGCTCACATCTTGATTCGCGACAACAAAGTCTTCATGCGCAAGCGGTGCCCCGATCACGGTCCCTTCGAAGCACTGGTCTATGGCGACGCCCAGTTGTATACCAACTGTTCAAAGTTCAACAAGCCCGGCACAATACCTCTGAAATTTTCCGCTGAGATCGAAGACGGCTGCCCGCACGATTGCGGCTTGTGTCCCGATCACCAGCAGCACACCTGTCTCGGAATCATTGAGGTCAACAGCGCGTGTGACATGGCGTGTCCCCTCTGCTTCGCTGAGGCCGGCCCGGGCTTCCATCTAACGCTGGAAGAAGTCGAAGACATTCTCGATCGCTTCGTTGCTGCGGAAGGCAATCCGCAACTGGTGCAGTTCTCCGGCGGCGAGCCTTCCATCCACCCGGAGATTATTCCGATGATGCGCGCGGCCCGGCAACGCGGCATCCCCAATGTGATGCTGAACACCAACGGCAAGCGCATCGCGCGCGACGACCGCTTTCTCGCCGAATTGGCCGAAATGGGCGACGCCCGCCCCAATATCTATTTCCAGTTTGACGGCTTCGAAGACGAAACCTACCGCATTATCAGGGGCGAGCCTGATATTCTTCCCGCAAAACTCCGCGCGCTCGACCGCCTGGCCGAAATCGGGTGCACCGTCATCCTGGTGCCCGCTATCGAGCGCGGCGTCAACGAGAACGAAATCGGCCGTATCGTCCGCTTCGGCCTTGATCACCCCGCTGTCAAAGGTATTAACTTTCAGCCCGCCTTCCACGCCGGACGCCACGTTCGACACGATCCGATGCGGCGCATCACCAACCCTGATATCATCGCGCTCATCGAAGCTCAAACCGAAGGCTTGTTTCTGAAGACCGACTTTGTTCCCGTGCCCTGCTGTTTCCCGACCTGCAATTCGGTCACTTACGCCTATGTGGATGAACAGCGTAATGTAACTCCGCTCCCCCGCCTTCTCAAAGTAGACGACTACCTCGATTACATTACGAACCGCGTTATGCCGGACCTCGGCGCGGAAATCCGGCGGGCCCTTGAAGGATTGTGGTCGTCATCCGCCGTGCTGGGATCGGAAAAGACGGCGCGCGAGTTTGCGTTCTCCTGTTCGGCTTGCGGATTGCCCGATGGCGGGTTGGACGTGAAAGCCATGTCTCAGTTCATCTTCATGATCATGCTGCAGGACTTCATGGACCCATGGACCTTCAACCAAAAGAACCTCATGAAGTGCTGCAAGGAGTTTCTGTTGCCGGGCGGAAAACAGATTCCCTTCTGCGCCTACAACACGGTTGGTTATCGCGAGCAGGCTCGTGCGCAACTCGTGCAACAGGAAAGGCAGAGGCAGGAGGCTCGCCGCACCGGCAGGAAGTATGAGGTGCAACCGGTAACGTTCTCGTTCGGAGCGGAGAATACGTCGCATCAGGGCGACCTGGTCCAAATGAATGAGCCACCCCGCTGAACCCACCGAATTGAAGAGCTGCTGCGCCGCTGTTTATCAAAACAGTTTCGCGCGGAGGCTGCTTGGCGATTCCTTCCATCCGGGCGGGCGGCGGCTTACAGCTCGCCTTGGAGAGCAGTTGGGCCTGGCCAGAGGCGTTCGCGTTCTCGACGTGGCCAGCGGCAGGGGCGATAGCGCCAACTTCCTCGCGGCGCAGTTTGGCTGCCAGGTCGTCGGCGTGGACCTTGGCCCGCAGAATGTCAAGGAAGCCAACTCCAATGCCATAGCAGCGCAGGTTGCTCACCTCGTCTCCTTCGTCGAAGGCGATGCCGAGCGCCTGGATTTTCCGGAAGCAGGCTTTGATGCGGTGATTTGCGAGTGCTCGTTCTGCACCTTTCCTGACAAACGCGCTGCCGCCTCTGAATTTGCGCGCGTTCTGCGCCCCGGAGGCCGAGTCGGGATGAGCGATCTGACGCGCTCCGGACCCTTGCATCGGGACCTCGCAGGCCTGTTCGCCTGGATCGCCTGCATCGCAGATGCCCGCCCGATCGAAGAATATGCCGGCTACCTGGAAGCGGCAGGGTTCGATGTGACAACAATTGAGCCTCACAACTACGCTTTGGCCGAAATGGCTCGTGATATTCAGGGGAGGCTGCTGGGCGCCGAGCTGATGGTCAAGCTTAAGAAGCTGGATTTGCCGGGCGCCGATTTTGAGCAGGCGAAGCAACTCGCACGCGCGGCGGCCAAGGCGATTCAGCAAGGCTTGCTCGGCTACAGTCTGATCGTCGCCCAATTGCGCGCCAGGGAGCCCGCATGCTTGTGAGTGCGAAGAGCGCCTTGATTGCTCTCTCCGCCGTGAGTGCCCTCGCGATGTTGTACGTGGGTGCGTACCAGATCCGCGCGATCGAGCATATGAGCTGCCCTTTGCTGAAACACGGTTGCGAAGCGGTGGCGGATGCGGCTTTCGCGCGGCCGTTCGGAATTCCCGATGGTTTCATCGCGGCGGCGATGTACGGCCTCTTGATCTTGTTGGCGGTTCTCGGACCTCAGATGATTTGGGCACGCTATTCGATTCGGACCCTGGCGATTCTGGCCGTCTTGGCGAATGCACTTGGCGTATTCGATATGGCGCGGCTCGGTGCGTTCTGTTTCTATTGCCTCCTAACCACTGCGCTCTCGCCGGTGCTGTTGTGGATGGCGCTCCTGGTATAACGGGGCTATCCTGGCTGGGGTTAGGGGCAATTATCGGTAGCTATTCCGCGAGGCGGTTTGCTGCTACGGGTAGCGCGTGACGATGACCGGTACCGTGTGGGCTATACTGGCGAGGTCGAAAGGAGATCACCATGAGGATTGCCACCGCAATCTCCTGCGTTCTGATAGCTTCAGCCGTAACGGCACAGACGCCCGCGCCCAAACACATCGTCACCCCGGAAGAGTATGAGGGCTGGAAGAAGGAGCTTTCCAACTGGGGCCGCTGGGGCAAAGACGATCAGATCGGAGCCTTGAACCTGATCACTCCAGCAAAACGGAAACAGGCGGCTGCGCTGGTGAAAGAAGGCGTCTCCGTGTCGATGGCGGGCGACTTGGATACGGAAAAAGCCGTAGACAATCCCAATCCTTTTGAGTTGAAGATGCTAAGCATCGGAACGGACCAGATCTCTGCGAACTATCATGGCATCGCCCATACGCACCTCGACTCGCTGGCACACATCAACGATAATGGCGTGTTCTTCAACGGATATAAACCCGACGCAGATACAGTGATGAAGCAGGGACACGCGAAGAACTCCATTCACAACCTGAAGAACGGAATCTTTACGCGCGGAATCCTGATCGATATTCCGCGCCTCAAGGGTGTTCCATATCTGGAACCCGGCACGGCGATTTACGTGGAAGACCTGGAAGCCTGGGAGAAGAAAACCGGGGTCAAGGTTTCCCCGGGCGACGCGCTGTTTGTGCGTACTGGAGTTTGGGCGCGGAGAAAAGCTCTGGGGCCGTGGCTACGCGGGCGCGCCGACGGCGGCCGGGATGCGGGCCTCGATCCATCGGTGATCCCGTGGCTCAAGAAGCGGGATATCGCGATTATGGGCAGCGATCATCCGCAGTACGTCGCGCCCGCGCTTTTACGCGGGGCAGTTCACGATTTCGCCCTGTTGTACCTGGGCATTCACCTGTTCGACAACTGCGATCTCGAAGCCCTTGCTGATGCTGCAGCGGCGCGGAAGCGCTGGGAGTTTCTCTTGACCGCTGCGCCCTTGGCGATTCGCGGAGGCACCGGATCGCCCATCAATCCGATTGCCACCTTTTGAGCTTGAGCGCATTGAAGTACCCATCCCAATTCCAAGCAGGTGGGACCTTGCGCCGCAAGACCCTTCCACAAAACCGGGGAACGCCGCCTATCTTTTGTGCGCCTGATCCTTTTCGTTTTCGCAGTAGGTCTCGATCAAATCGGTATCGGACAGCAACTTCACCGGCACTTTGGCGCGCCAGGGCTTGGCGTAGGCCTTGGGATCGTCGATGACGATCTCGATTTCGAGGTGCCCGAAGTCGCGCCGGGTGAAACGCTCTGTGACATGCGCAGCCTCGGTTTGGGGATGGCCCTTGGTAGTATCCGTCCACGAGAGACCATTGAAGCCGATGGTGTCCACTATCAGCGTGGCGCCTTCCCAACGACCTGTGGAATACCCCAGCCAAGTCGGCTGCGGGTCCGTGGGTAGGGGGCGGCCATCGAGGAACACCTGGCGGAACGTGGAGTTGGTGGAGGTCTCATAAAGCAGGACCACCAGCGTCGGCGTCTGCACGATCTTGAATGGATGCGGCGCGTCTGGCGTCGACATGTTGATTCGGGGTACTCCGGGCGGCATGCACCGAGATAAAGGATCGTCCTGGTGCAACTTTGCCTCGCGCTCGGCCTGCAGGGCCTTCGCCCAGGGCTGCATGATGACCTCGTCCGGCTTCAGATCGTTGGCAAGATTGTAGAAGTATTCAGGCGCGCTCTCCCAGACTCCGGATAAATCGGGTTTACCGTCCATCGCTTTGGGCGCGGGTGCTGCGAGATCCACCTTGCCGTCCGCCGTGCGCGGAACTCCGGGTGCGCGATAGCTCAGCCACTGCGCGAGAACGGGAGGCACAGCGAAATACAACACGCTGGCGCCGAGAAGAATGATTCGCTTGGATGAGGCGCTTGGCGGGTGCATTGACTCGTTCAGCCTAATCATGGGAGGAAGGCGGCCCGAGAGTCAAGCGCGGCGTAGACTTCCGGCTGCTCACCCATACGTCCGGCTTTTCCTACGACACGTGGCACGAAGCTATGTTCAAGTTGACCTCGTCCGGCGCAGACGCCGCCCACGTGGACCCTCGTTGAACCCTTCCTCGTCGAGTATTACGGGACTGGCGACGCCCGCCCGGTTTCCACACGAATCGGGACGCCCTCCACCCGTGACCGCTACGCCCTGGTAGAGCCAAACTGCGCACCCTGGATATCCGGTTTCGCATGCTACAGCCCCACGAAAAGGCTACCGGTTTGCCGGCGATCGCAGCGCGCAAGTCGAACAGATCGGCAACGCCGTACACCGACCATTCTCGGCAGCCGAAAAGAAATCCACACACTCCGCTTGACCGGCGCCGCTTGAATACCTATCCTCATCAGGAGGAGATCATCATGGGACATAGTATGCGGAAACTATTGAGAATCGCGGCCCTCGCCGGTGGGTCGACGGTCGCACTCGCTGTTGGGGCCTTTGCCCAGTACACCATGACAGTCAACAAGGACCGGTTGCTCAATGCGCAGAATGAGCCGCAAAACTGGTTGATGATGAACGGTGATTACGGATCCACCCGCTACTCGAAGCTTTCTCAGATCAACCGGGATAACGTCAAGAACCTTCGGATGGTTTGGGCGTTGGCGCTCGGCGGTATGCAAGACGTTGGGCAGAACGGCCCGGAAAACGAGGTGAATCCATTAATTGACAACGGTTTCATGTACACGTCCGACGGCTGGGGCACGATTTATAAAATCGACGCGCGCGATCCGAACCGTGGCCAGTTCGTCTGGGTCACAGACCCGGGCGTGAAACATCAGGGCAACGCGCCCCGGACGCGCGGCGTCGCCTTGTGGGAAGACCTCGTGATCGCCAACCTCCCGGATGGCCGCGTGATTGCGATGAAGCGCGACACTGGCGAAATCGTGTGGGACAAGATGGTGGCCGCAACCAACGAGTTCGGCAATCGGGAGAAATTCGTTACGGCGCCGATCACGGCGGAAGACAAGGTGCTCATTGCCAACGGGGCTGGGGACGCTGGAACGCGCGGCTGGATCGCAGCCCTGGAAGCGAGAACGGGCAAAGAGCTTTGGCGGTGGTATGTGGTACCCAAACCGGGCGATCCAGGGAGCGAGACGTGGAAGGATAAGAATAACTCTTGGAAAACCGGCGGCGGCGGCATCTGGCAAACCGGCTCCTACGATCCCGCGACCAGGCTCACCATTTGGGGCACGGGTAACCCGGTGCCGCAATACGATCCTCAGTCGCGTCCGGGCGACAACCTCTACACCGATTCAGCCGTTGCCCTCAACATCGACACCGGCAAACTGGCCTGGCATTTCCAATACACGCCAAACGATTCGTGGGACTATGACGAAGTCGGTGTCCATATGCTGTATGACACCGTTATCAACGGCCAGACTCGCAAGATCGTCAGCCATTTCGGTCGCAACGGCTTCTTCTATTCTCTGGACCGCACGAATGGGAGGTTCATCAAGGGCGCTCAGTACGTCAACGATCTGAACTGGACCAAGGGCCTCGATCCGGAAACCGGGAAGCCGGTCGAATACAATTCGAAGATCGACGTGCAAACGTACAATCCGGCGGCGCGGGCGCTGCGCGGCGACCCGGAGAAGCGGACGTGTCCCACCTGGCACGGCGGCATTGCGCACCAACCCACGGCATATAACCCGGTCAAGCACATCGCCTACGGCGTGGGCATTGAAGGCTGCTTCTCACAAAACGGCGCGGCCGTGGCTTTCAAGTCGCCAGATGGCGGGATCGACCAGAAGAACAGTGAGAAGCGCACGTATAACAGCGATCTCTACTACGGCTCGGTGACCGCTTTCGACACGATCAACCATAAGGTCATTGCCAAGGCCGTTACCGACATCGAAATCCGCTCGGGCGCCACCGCCACCGCGGGAGGCCTGGTGTTCACGGCGCTGCAGGATGGTTGGGTGGTGGCTTATAACGACGAGACGCTCGAAGAACTGTGGCGATTTAACGTGGGCACCGCGCTGAAGGGCGCACCGGTGACGTATGCGATCGGATCAAAACAGTACCTTGCGGTTCAAGCCGGCGGCCGGCACCTGCATCCCGTGAAATTCGACAACTTGCAGGATTCCAGCTACCTGTTCGTCTTCGCGCTGAATTGATTTCCAGCTGAAACTTCATTTCGGGAACTCTTTGCAGGCGTCCGTTTCGGAGCCCCAGAATTCGACGCACTTCGCGTGATTCATGGGACCCTTTCCGACGACCTTCGCGTTCATGAAGTCGGCAATCCGGTCGATCTCGCGCTGCTGCAGAGTTGCCGGAGGGTCGGGCATGCGGGTCGGGTACGATTTCAGGTCGGACTGAGTCTTGCCGTAGCATCGCCCGTCGCTGTAAGCAAACTTGTCGAAGGCCGGCATTTGTGAGTTGAGCCGCCCGCACTTGATGACCATGACCAGACCGGCGCGGTTAAGCTTGGTATCACGCAAGTTGGCGCCGTCGGGCATTTGGCTGTCGGTCTTGTGGCCGTCACCCGCCCAGCCATGACACGCCTGGCAGTTGGCTTTTTGCTGATAAAGCCTCATGCCTTCGGCAATATCGGAGTCGCTGGGTGGTTGCTGCTCCTGTGCATGCGCTCCCGCGGGAACGCATGCCACCACAATCGCGACCGCAACTGCGGCCCGTGAAAAGAAACCGAGCCACATTGAGCGTTTGCGCGTGTTGGTCATGAACGCAGTATACAGCGCCGGACCTATTTCGGAATAATAAGATCCGCCGGCTGACGTAACGGCAGGCGACACGTAGCATATCGGTGAAAGTGGAGGACCGGATGCGCGCAACCATGTTGTTTCTGACAGCTATCGTTTTTCCCGCGTCGGTTGCTGTTGCCCAAACTCGCAAGCGGTATGCCCAGTCTTTTCCACTTGCTCTCTCTCCATCGGCGTGCGTATTGTCTGTTCCTCCGGTTGCACGTACCACTTCGCGATGTAGACCCAGGGTGGTTGCCCTGCAATGGTGTAGGCGTGTGACTATGGGTTTAATGCCGAAGGAATACGTAAGGTACAGCGAAGGCGCATATCGGATCGGGGACGCACGCGTATCCCTCGATTCCCTGGTCTACCTCTTCCGCGAGGGAATGTCGGCAGAGAGCATGGTCGAGAGCTATCCGGTGTTGACGCTCCAGCAAGTGCACGGCGCTCTTGCGTTTTACCTGGGAAACCAAAAAGAGATTGACGCCTACCTGATGGAAGGACAGCGCGCCGCCGAATCGCAACACGAGCAATCGAAGCAAACGAACTCCGAATTGATCGCGGAGCTTCAGCGGGCGCGCCATGCCGGTCAGATTTCAGGCTGACGCCGATCTGGATGGGCGCATCCTGCGCGGGTTGCGACGGTCAGCGCCTGAGATCGACATTCGCACTGCTGGCGACGCCGGCCTTGCGGGTTTGGGAGATCCAGAAGTCCTGCGGATCGCAGCAGACTCTGGGCGAATTCTTGTCAGCCAGGATCGGCGCACGATGCCTGCACACTTTACTCGCTTCACGTCTGGCGCTCAGACCCCCGGAGTCATTCTGCTCCGCGAAGCAACTCCCATCTCGACCGCGATCGAAGAGCTTGTTCTCATCTGGAATGCCAGCGAAGCTGAAGAATGGGCCGACCGACTGGCGTGGATATGCTTTAAGAATCGCGTTTATGCAGTTTCGGTGGCGCACCGTCGCCGTCACTGATGGCCTCTGCGCGAACTGCCGCGCTGCTTACCTGCCCGTGACTTTGTTGAATAAATCTATGGATAGGCGCATCTAACACCGTAAACGGCCGACGGCGCACACTGTGATGCCGGACAAAAATGTGTAAATCATCACAACGCGATGGTCCTATTTGGATCACAACCGCACCGGGATTCCTGGGCGGCCAAAGCATCCAGTTTTCGGGTCTGTTCGGCGGCGCCTGGCTATAAACGGCCGAAAAGCAAATCGTGATTCCCCAACGCACCAGATTTTACTCGATAATTTCAACTATGCCACGAGAGGCTTATCCTGCCGCGCGGACCGTTTCGCCCAGGCTGCACGCCTACTTTGCCCGTCAAGCCGCTAGCGTGGAAGACCGCCGCGAAGAGGTTGCGACGGTACCCGACACGGAAACTATCGAGTCCATCATCGATGCCGCCTTTTGGGCGAGTTTACGGCGCGAGGAAGGTTATGTCCCGAGAGTCTCGCTGGCGTTTCTTTCGCCCGAAGAGGCTGCGCAACCGCTCATTTTCGAACGCCCCCTGCGTGTCGATCCGGGCATCCTGACGCGCGTTGGGCCCGCCGTGGAGCGCGCGGGAATCCATTTAGGCGTCTGGCGTGATCCCGAGGAAGGGCTCTACATCTGGGGAGCGGCTCGTGGCATTCCGCGTCTCTGTTTCGTTGTGGAAGTGGCCGCCCCCGGGTTGATTGTCATCAAGTATCACAGCGGCGAGACATCGGGTAAATTTGTGAACGTGGCTGTGTTGGAGGGCGACGAGATCAAGTTCGTGAACCAGCAAACCACCGGCGTTCCCGATTACCCTTCCCTGCTGACCTCGCTGCTCGGATTTGACTCTCCGGCGTCCTGGGTCCACTCCGTAAATGTACTTGTGCAATTGGCGGTTTCTATGCGTAGTCTTGGGCGTGGAGGGTCTCTTCTCGTGGTCCCCTCAGAGACCGGGTCATGGCGCGATTCGATCGTCCCGCCGATGCCGTATGCCTTGTCGCCACCCTTTTCGGACCTGGCGAATCTAGGCCGCGCGGAACCCGAGAAGGCGCGCCGCACCATTGATGCCATTGCGGGGCTGACCGCGGTGGATGGCGCTGTGGTGCTGACGGACCGCTATGAAGTGCTGGGCTTCGGAGCCAAGATCATGCGCCGAAAGGGCCGGGGACAGGTCGAGCAAGTAAGGCTGATGGAACCGGTCGAAGGCGGGATCGCCGCACTGGTGCACCCGGAGCAACTCGGCGGTACCCGGCATCTTTCCGCGGCGCAGTTTGTACAGGATCAGCGGGATGCCGTCGCGCTGGTGGCGTCGCACGACCAACGGTTCACCATCTTCGAATGGTCTCCGCGGGAAGAGGTCGTACATGCCCATCGCGTCGAAACGCTGCTGCTGTAGAAGGTTGCATATGGATTTCGCTTAAGGATAAGGAGAGGTGATGGCGGAGAACCCCAACGAAACCGACGCGATGTTCCCGATACTGGACGACGCGCAAATGGAACGCCTCTCATCGTTCGGCTCACGCCGGCCCGCGCACGAGGGCGAAATCCTGTTCGATCAGGGTGACGACAACCACGGCGTTTTTGTCGTGGTCAGCGGTCGAATCGAAATCGTGGGGGTCTCGAGCCGTGATGAGACTGTGCTGAGAGTTCTCGGACCAGGAACGTTCACCGGTGAAGTGAACCAGCTTTCTGGCCGGCGCAGCCTGGTCCGGTGTCGCGCGCGCGAACAGAGTGTGCTGCTGGAAATCCCCAGGCCATCTCTGCGCCAGATCATGCAGACAGACGCGGCTCTCGGTGAGATCTTCCTGCGCGCGTTCGTGCTCCGCCGGTTGTATCTCATTGCCAACTCCGTGGGAGACGCAGTGCTAATCGGGTCCAGCCATTCCGCGGATACCTTGCGGCTTCGGGCATTTCTCTCTCGCAACGGTCACCCCTACACCTATCTCGATGTGGAGCGCGATCCCGACGTACAAAACATGCTCGACCATTTCGCGATCCGTGTCACGGATATCCCGGTTCTCATCTGTCGCGATGAGTTGGTGCTTCGGAATCCCAGCAATGCCGAAGCGGCGGCGTGCTTTGGCCTGAACGCGGGAATCGATGAGGGCAGCGTGTATGATCTCATCGTGGTCGGCGCCGGCCCGAGCGGACTCGCTGCGGCGGTTTACGGAGCTTCGGAAGGTCTGAATGTGCTGGTGCTCGAAGGTAATGCTCCAGGGGGGCAAGCCGGATCGAGTTCTCGAATCGAAAACTACCTCGGCTTCCCGATGGGCGTTTCGGGACAGGAGCTGGCTGGCCGCGCATTCGTTCAGGCGGAAAAATTCGGTGCGCACATTCTGATCGCGCGTGCCGCCCGCCAGCTCCAATGCCAGCGTCCGCCATACGCGGTCGGGCTGGACGATGAGGGATCCGTCCAGGGCCGCAGCATCATCGTGGCCACCGGCGTGCAATACCGAAAACTCGGCCTGTCAAAACTCGCTCAGTTCGAAGGCGTCGGCGTCTACTACGGCGCGACCCCGCTCGAAGCCCAGGTGTGCCGCGGCGAGGAGGTGGCTGTCGTGGGAGGGGGAAATTCGGCCGGCCAGGCTGCGCTGTTCCTCGCCGGGTTTGCCAAGCATGTGTATCTGCTGGTTCGCGGACCCGGGCTGGCCGACTCCATGTCCCGATACCTGATTTCCCGCATCGAGGCGTGCCGCGAGATCACGCTGCTGTCAGAGACCCAGGTCGAAGAGCTCCAAGGCGATTCGCACCTGGAGCGTGTTCGCTGGCGAAACCAACCGACGGACGCGACGGACACGCGGGACGTCCGGCATCTGTTCCTGATGACCGGCGCCAACCCCAACACTGGATGGCTCGGCGGATGCCTCGCGCTGGATAACAAGCAGTTCATCAAAACCGGTCTCGACCTCGGAGTCGACTGGCCCTTGCCTCGCCCGCCCTATCTGCTCGAAACCAGCCTCCCCGGAGTCTTTGCAGTAGGGGACATCCGTTCCGGAAGTGTGAAGCGCGTCGCCTCGGCCGTGGGCGAAGGTTCGATGGCTGTCCAGTTCGTTCACAAAGTGCTGGCAGAGTAGCGCAAATTCACTCCTTGAGCTTCCGGTATCGGCGTATCAAGCCGTTCGTCGAACTATCGTGGCCGAGCGCGGGTTCTGCCTGGCTCTCGAGTTCCGGGATGATGCGCTGCGCCAGCACCTTCCCCAGTTCCACGCCCCATTGGTCGAACGAGTTGATCTGCCAGATGACTCCCTGCGTGAACACCGAGTGCTCGTAAAGGGCAACGAGTTTGCCGAGAACCTCCGGCGTAAGCCGATCGGCAAGGATGGTGTTCGACGGGCGATTGCCCTCGAAAACCCTGTGAGGCACGAGCCATTCCGGCGTGCCCTCGGCTTTCACTTGCTCGGGCGTCTTGCCGAAGGCCAGCGCCTCGGTCTGGGCGAAGACGTTCGCCATGAGCATGTCGTGGTGGCGGCTAAGCGGATTGAGCGGCTTGGCGAACCCAATGAAGTCACACGGAATGAGCCGCGTGCCCTGGTGGATCAACTGATAGAAGGAATGCTGCCCGTTGGTTCCCGGCTCGCCCCAATAGATGGGGCCGGTCGGATAGCTGACTTCGGCTCCGTCCAGGGTGACGTGCTTTCCGTTGCTCTCCATCGTCAACTGCTGCAGATAGGCGGGGAATCGTTTCAGGTATTGCTCGTAGGGCAGCACCGCCACCGTTTCGGCGCCGAAGAAGTCGCTGTACCAGACCCCCAGCAGGCCCATCAGGACGGGGAGGTTGCGCTCGATCGGCGTGGTCCGGAAGTGTTCGTCCATCTGGTGGAACCCGTCCAGCATCGCCCGGAAGTTCTCCGGGCCGATCGCCACCATGGTCGAGAGACCGATGGCCGAGTCCATCGAGTAGCGTCCGCCGACCCAATCCCAGAAACCGAACATGTTGGCGGTGTCGATCCCGAATTTCGCTACGTCGGCCGCGTTCGTCGAGACCGCGACAAAGTGCCGGGCGATCGATTTTTCGTCACCGCCCAGCCCAGCCAGCGCCCAGGCGCGAGCCGACCCTGCGTTCGTCATGGTTTCGAGCGTAGTGAACGTTTTCGACGAGATAATGAAGAGGGTCTCCTGCGGCTCCAGATCGCGGACCGCTTCCGCGAAGTCGGTGCCATCCACGTTGGAAACGAACCGGAAGGTCAAGGCGCGATCGCTGTAATGCTTCAGCGCTTCGTAAGCCATCACCGGGCCGAGGTCGGAGCCTCCAATGCCGATGTTGATGACGTTGCGAATGCGCTTGCCGGTGTGGCCTTTCCATTCACCGCTTCGGATGCGCTTGGAGAAGTCCGCCATCTTGTCGAGCACGGCGTGGACCTGGGGCACTACATTCTCGCCGTCCACCACGATAGAGGCTTCTTTGGGTGCGCGCAGGGCCACGTGGAGCACCGCACGGTTCTCGGTAACATTGATCTTCTCTCCGCGAAACATGGCGTCGATTCGTGACCGTAAGCCCGATTCCTCGGCCAGTTGAACCAGGAGCTGTATGGTTTCATCCGTAACGCGATTCTTCGAGTAATCGAGGAACAGGCCCACCGCTTCCGCCGTCATCCGCTCGCCGCGCTTGGGATCGTCCGCGAAAAGCTTTCGCAGATGGACGCCGCGGATATTCTCGTAATGGGCTTGCAGAGCCTTCCAGCTCTTCCGTTTCGTGAGCGGCTCGAGATTCTGACCTGTGCCTCCAGGTCTTGCATGTGTCGCCATGTTGTTAATCCTTTCAACTCGCTGCGGAGGTCTTGAGCGCGGCGCTCTTGGCGGCGATCACAGCCAGCAGCTCGTTCCAGGAGGTGACGAACGACTTCGCTCCCTCATCCTGAAGCCGGGCTGCCAACGCGTCGATATCAATGCCGGACTTGGCGAACGCCGCTAAGACTTCCTCGCCGTCGCCACCATCTGCCGGCAGGGGCGCACCGATCTCACCGTGTTCCGCGAGAGCTTTCAATGTACCCTCCGGCATGGTGTTGACCGTGAACGGCGACGCGAGGGCTTTGATGTAAAGGATATCGGACGCCTTGGGATCTTTGGTCCCGGTGCTGGCCCACAGAAGCCGTTGCGGACGCGCGCCGGCGTTGAGAGCGCGCTGCCAGCGCGCAGATGCAAGCAGCTCGCGGTACGCCTTATAGGTGCGCTTCGAGATGGCGATGCCGAGCCGATTACTCAGCGATTCGGGCACCTTGCCCGCCACCGCGGCGTCCCATCGGCTGATGAAAAGCGAGGCGACAGATGCCACGCTCGGATTCAGCCCGGCGTCGATGCGCCGCTCGACGCCGCGTGCAAACGCATCGGCGGCTGCCAGGTACTGCTCCCGGGAGAACAACAAGGTGACATTGATCGGAACGCCGGCAAAGGTCGCCTCCTCGATCGCCGGTAGCCCTTCCTTGGTGCCGGGGATCTTAATGAACAAATTTGGTTGTCCGGCACGTGCGTGGAGACCCTTGGCTGCTGCCAATGTACTGGCTGTGTCGTAGGCCAGCAAGGGTGAAACCTCCAAAGACACCCACCCGTCCACGCCGTCGGTTCGTTCGTGAACCGGCCTAAACAGGCCGGCGGCCCGCGTAAGATCCTCCAGCGCCAGTTCGAAGAAAAGCGCCTCACCCGATTTACCCTGGCTCATCTTCTCGCGAATTGCGGCGTCGTAGGCAGCGCTGCTTTTGATCGCATGGTCGAAGATGGTCGGATTTGAGGTAAGGCCCGTAACCGAAAATTCATCGATGTACCGTGCCAGGGTACCGCTATCCAGCAGGTCCCGTGTAATGTTATCCAGCCAGATGCTCTGGCCCAGATTGTGGAGCGTTTGTGTGGCTTTCATCGTCAACCTCCGAAAGATTCTCCACCATCACATCACGTTTGGAAGCCAGCTGGAAGTAGCGCCGGCGGTCTTCGCCGCCGGTGGGGTGCCTTATCGCTCAAGTCAGAGATCCGAGGTATGCGATCAAATCGCCCATCTGCTCCGGGGTGAAGCGTGGCCACGCCAGGTTTCGCTGCTTCATCCGGTCCAGCATGGCCGGCCCATGCCGCCACAGCACCGACATCATCGTGATGTCCGAATACCCCTCCGGAGTCTTGCTCAGGCGCGGGGCGCCGCTGGAGGCGTCGTTATGGCAGCCGGCGCATCCCTTTTCGGCAAAGACCTTCTGCCCGCGCGCGGCGTCTCCCCTACCCCGGAAGTATTGCCGCCCCCAGATGTAGCCCAGGATCTGCCGCATCTCCTCTTGCGAAAGTTTCGGGGGCGACTGTTTCATATTTGCCTGGTGGTTCCACATCGCTACCGCCATGCTGGTCATGCTCACGTTTCGCAGCCGTTCCTCCAGCGCCAGCCTTCCTTGGTGGCAATCGGCGCACCCTTTCGACTGGAACAACGGAGCGCCGGAATCCGGTTTCGGCAACGAGAACGCCGCCACCAGTCCCCGATTCCCCGGCAGGTTTTGCAGATACACCAGCATGTCCGTGAGTTCCTGAGCCGTAAGCGGCCGCCAGCGCAGCTTCCGCTCGGCATAGGCTTGCCGCATCCCCCCGCCGTGGTTCCACATCTGCTGCGCCAGCGCGATCGGGTCAGCCAGCGACTCCCACTTCGACACCGGCGGCGCTCCCGCGGCGTTGGACTCGGTGAGTCCGTGACAGTCGAAACAGTGTTGGTCCGTCATCACTTGCTTGCCGCGCGCAGCGTCACCGGGCTTCTCAAAGAAACGCGCCGAAACAAAATACGCGAACAGGTCGGCCGCACGCTCCGCCGTGAGCGCTGGCGGAGCCACGCCCTGAGCCTTCATCGCCTGCCACATTTCCGGCGCATGATTCCACATCAGGCTGGCCATGATCGTGGGCGTGAAATCGCGCCCGACGTGCGTGCCTAGATCCGGCGCCGTCCTGCCGCCGCGGCCATTGAGGCTGTGGCACTCCACGCACCGCTCGGTCTGGAAGAGCTGCTCTCCGCGGCGCGCGTCACCCACATCCTCGCCGGCCGCCAGCACGCTCCATGCCGCCACTAAACCAGCGGTTACCAGTCCAAGCTTGCCCATCCGGTGTCCAGCATACAACCAATCGATGCACCGTGCGGGGACGCCCGGAACGGCACCGCGCGTGCACAGCCACTGGCGGGAAATCATGAAAACATATTCCACAACATTTTCAACTATGACAATTACCGGAGCCGCCGCAACGGCCCTCCTCTTCGTGTTGTCCGCCTTCGCGCACGATCACAGCGCGCTGAACGGCGCCTGGACGCTGGTACCCGCCAAGAGCGATTTTGCCGGCCAGCCCGTCGTTCAAACCGGCACCGTGACTATCAGCGATCGCGAGGGCATCATCGTCGTCTCTCGCAGTTTCGTGTATGAAGGCGCAACGGAGACTTTCTTCTACCGCGACCTCACCGATGCCGAGAACAACGCCACCATTCACACCGCCAAGGACGTCAAGAGCAAAACCAGGTGGGATCACGACGTCCTCAAGGTGACGAACACCCAATACGGCGCGATTACAACCGAAAGCTACACACTTGCCGCGGATGGCAGCATGATTGTCACAGTCGTAAAGCCCGATCATAAGCCGTTCGCCCTCGTCTTCCAGCGCCAATAGATAATGGTGAGACCTGAGGAGGAAGATGCAAATCGACTCAACGGATTTCCATGTACGGCCGGGAGCAAAAGTCAAACTCCGGAGTTGGCCAACCCTGGTGAAGCCCTTCTACAAGTCGAAGGATCACTATCAAACACTCATGGGAGAACACGTTGCGGAGTTGAGCGCGCTGCAACGCCTTCATTACGCGTCCCAACGCTATGCGTTGCTGCTTATTTTTCAAGGCATGGACGCGGCCGGCAAAGACGGCGCCATCGGACACGTCATGTCCGGAGTCAATCCGGAGGGCTGCCAGGTCTTCAGTTTCAAGCAGCCGACCGCCGAGGAGTTACAGCACGATTTTCTCTGGCGCACCACCTGCCGGCTTCCTGAACGGGGGTACATCGGTATATTCAATCGGTCCTATTACGAGGAGGTACTGGTCGTTCGGGTCCATCCAGAGATTCTCCGCAACGAGGGGCTTTCCGAAGAGTTGCGTGACGAAAAAACCATCTGGGACGAGCGCTATCGCTCCATCGTCGACTTCGAGAGCCATCTATATCGCAGCGGAACCGGGACCGTCAAAATTTTCCTCCACCTTTCTGAGGAAGAGCAGCGCAAGCGATTCCTCGCGCGCATCGACGAACCGGAAAAGAACTGGAAATTCAGCCTCGCGGACATTCACGAGAGGGAATACTGGAAGCATTACATGAAGGCTTACGAGGACTGCCTGCACGCCACCAGCACAAAGCACGCACCCTGGTATGTGATTCCCGCCGACGATAAGGAAAATGCCCGCTTAATCGTTTCTCAGATCGTGCTCGATGTGCTCGATGAGCTTAAGCTGGCATATCCCAAGGCCACCGCAAAGCGCCGGCGGGAATTGGAATCGATCCGCAAATTACTGAGGTAACGCCGGCGGTCTTCGCCGCCGGTGGGTTGGCTTAGGTCTAAGCGATCCCGGCCTTGTACAAAGCCAACAGCTTGCCCCAGGCACGCTCCGCATCGGCCTTGTTGTAAGTCGGCATACCGTTGGTCTTCGGCATGTCCGGCACGCACCAGCCATGCAAAGTCTCCGGATAAACCTCGATCTCCGCCACAACGTTGGCGGCCGCAAACGCCTCTTTGAGCTTGTCCTTCGCGTCCGGTTGACCCTTGTCGTCACTCGCCGCGATACCGAAATACATGCGCGCCTTGATCTTCGGCGCGAGCAGATGCGGGCTGCTAGGCTCCTTCGTGACCAGACCTCCGCCGTGGAACGATCCGCCGGCGCCCACTCGATCAGGCACCGTCGCGGCGGTTCTCACCACCAGCGGCCCGCCCATGCAGTAGCCTTGCGTCCCGATCTTCTTCGACTTGTTCACCTGCTTCTGAGCGTCCAGGAAGCCAATATAGGCAATGGCATCCTTCTCCGCATTACCGGCCGTGGTCACCGAGGTCATAAACCCCGTGATCTTCGCCCTATCTTTCCCGAAGTCGACGGTGGAAGCATCCGTGAAAGGATTCTTGACCACCCGATAAAAGGGATTGGGCACCAGCACGGAATATCCCTCAGCCGCTAGGCGCTTGCCCATCTCGCGCATCGAGGGCCGCAACCCGAAGGCATCGGTCCAGATCAAAACGCCCGGGTGCGATCCGCTCTTGGGGTGAATGAATGCGGCGTCGCAGGTGCCATCCGGCGTCTTGATGTCGACGTCGGTTTCCACTACCGAAGCCGCGCCCGCAGCTGAACCGGCGGCTGCCAGCCCCGCCACGGACAAAGCTACAAACTCGCGACGCGCCAGGTCGTTCGACCGCTCGTCATTGTTTATGGGATCTTTGGTATCGTCCGCCATTGGGAATCTCCTCCGTAACAGTGTACCCAACTGCAGTTACTGATCTACAGTCCTTGATGCGCGGAGATCTGACGGTTGGTTTCGGACCGCACGTAGCCGCACGGTCCGTAAGCCTTCAATTGCCGTGGCCCTTCTGGTAGCCGGCCTCGTAGGCTTTCTGATCGTCGTCTTTTTTGAAGGTCCTCTTCTTGGAGTGATCCCGGTGATGCGCTTGGTCCATTTTTCCTTCGCGCACACCTTGCTGGTAGGTTTTGTTCTTCGAATAGTCCTGGTCCTGTGCGTGTAGCGCGCCTCCGCTGATACCCATACCCACGGCCACTGCCAGAACCCAAACATAGTGCTTTAGAGTCGTTTTCATAGAACTGGAGGAGGCACGCCCATGGCCGTTGCGGCAGGGGCACCGGGCGGACACCAGCGTAGACCCGCGGCAGCGCCTCGTAACCATATATGGTCGTGTGACCGGGTATGGTCAGCTCTCGCGAAACACGTCATCCGAGGATAGCGGTCCCCTTCCCGCACCTCGTGTTATGCTTTTACCGAGCCGCGACCGTGAGGGAGCGGGGGTTCCGAATGTCGCGCGTGAACGTGATCGTTCTGCTTGCCTTGATGCTGGTCGTCTGCCAGGCGCAGTGTGTGGCCGCGTGCGCCGTCGCAGCCTGCGATCCCGCAAGCAGCCAGCACCTTCCGCCCTGTCACCAGCACCACCAGCATTCCAATAATCCGGTTCCCTGCTCGCAGCAAGCTACGGCTGCTAGTACAGTTTCCCAACCAGCGCCGCACTCGTGGGTCATGACTGCTTCGGCTCTGCCAGCCAGCTTCACCCCCAACGTTCCACCGCTGACCTTTGCCGAAATTCCGCCACAGGCCGCGACAATTCCACACCAGTCCACCCTCTCCTCCACAGTCCTCAGAGTCTGATTCCGCCCGTTCCTTCAGTCCGAGCTGACTTAACGGGAGACTTCATTGTGGAAAGTAGTCGAACATCATTGGCGCTGGCTGTTCTGTCCCTCGCGATCGGTCGCCTCACGGCCCAAACCGATCCAGCCTCGCATACCGGTATGACCGACATGAACGTGGCCAGCATGTCACTCATGAATCTGGCTTCCGGCACTTCCGCGAATCCAGCCTCCTGGCCCGTGCCCATGCTCATGATGCACTTCGGAAACTGGAACACCATGTTCATGGGCACAGCGTTCTTAGTGGACACGCAACAGACGGGCCCGCGCGGCGGCGACAAACTCTACTCACCCAACTGGTTCATGACGTCGGCGGAACATCGTGTCGGTGAAAGCGGAGCCTTCGAAGCCGTCCTCATGCTCAGTCTCGAACCGGCAACCATCACCGACCGCCGCTACCCGTTGCTTTTCCAAACCGGAGAGACCGCTTACGGCATTCCGCTCGTCGATGGCCAACACCCCCACAATTTCATCATGGAGCTCGGCGTCCACTACACCCACTCGCTCGGCGAAGATACCACCCTCGATGTCTATTTCGCGCCCGTCGGAGACCCTGCCCTCGGACCCGTCGCTTATCCCCACCGCGCGTCGGCCATGGAACTGCCCGAGGCGACCTTGTCCCATCACCTGCAGGATTCCACCCACATCGCCGATGAGGTAATGACCGTGGGACTTTCGCACCAGATGTTCAAACTCGAAGCCAGCGGTTTCCACGGCGCCGAACCTGGGGAAAATCGCTGGATCGTCCAAACCGGCGCCATTGACTCGTGGTCGGGCCGCCTCTGGTTCTTCCCAAGCAAAAACTGGGCGGCGCAGATCTCCGTGGGACGGCTCGCGCACCCCGAACAGGCCGAGCCCGGCGACCAGGTGCGCGCCACTGCGTCACTCCAGTACTCCGTGCCGATGCGCGGTGGAAGCTGGTCCTCAAGCTTGATCTGGGGGCGCACCCACAACACCGCCAGCTTTCATAACCTGAACTCATACCTGGCGGAGTCCGTACTCCCCATTCGCCCCAAGGACTTTATCACCGGCCGCATCGAACTGGTGGACAAAGATGAGTTTTTCGGCAGCCCGTACGGCAGCACCTTCCGGATCGGCGCTTACACCGTCGGCTACACCCGCGATGTGAACTTGTTTCGCTCCGTAGAAACCGGCATCGGCGCCAACTTCACCGCCTACTCACTGCCCGGCGCTATCAAGCCGTACTACGGCAACCATCCCGCCGGCGGCAACATTTTCGTCCGTTTTCGACTCAGGTCGCCATCGTGACTGTGGGGCAGCGCCATGCCCTGCCGCTACGTAACGCCGGCGATCTTGTCGCCGGTACGTCAAAAAGGAGAATTTAGCAATGCAGACCGTTTTCCGCTATCTCGCACCGCTCCTGGCGCTTTCCGCCGCCGCAGCCGAAACCTACACCGGTGTCATCACCGACACCATGTGCGGCGCCAAGCCGCATACCATGTTTAAAGGCCACACCGATCCCGAATGCATCCGGATGTGTGTCAAAGGTCCTTACGTTTACGCCCTCCTGGACGGTACCATCATTCGGAAACTCAGCGATCAAAAGACACCAGCGCAGTACGCCGCACAGAAAGTGAAGGTCACTGGAACGTACGATGCAAAATCCAATACAATCAAGGTCGCTTCGATAGAAGCCATAGACGACGATCAATGATGCACGTCAGCAGACTTCGTTGGTTCCTTTTCGGTGCTTTTTCGTTGCTGGTTTTGGCGCTAATAGCGGGAGTGACGATACTCGATCGGGCCCACGGGTTCAGCACACGGGAACAACCGAACGCCGCCGAACGCTGGGTCGCGGGTTGGATGCGCGCCACCGCCCTGCCAGCCGCGGCGAAAGCCCGTAACAACCCGGTGCCCAACACGCCCGAGGTCCTGGCCGACGCCCGCGCCCATTGGGCCGACCACTGCGCCGTCTGCCACGCCAACGATGGAAGCGGCGATACGCAGATGGGAAAGAATTTTTATCCGCCGGCTCCCGATATGCGGCAAAGCGCGACTCAACAAAAGACCGACGGCGAATTGTTTTATATTATTCAGAACGGAATCCGTCTCACCGGAATGCCCGCCTGGGGCAGCTCGGCCCACGATGCGGAGGATTCCTGGAAGCTCGTGCACTTCATCCGTCATTTGCCGCAACTGACATTCGAAGAGAAGAAATCAATGGAAAAGCTGAACCCGAAAGGTCCGGAGGATCGCCGGGAAGAAGAGGAAGAAGAAAAATTCTTGAGGGGAGAAGATAACCATGAACCAACCATCGAGCATCATCACTAGAACCATCCTGCTATTGGCTCTGGCCGTCCCAGTTTTCGCACATGGCGGCTTCGATCACGTAATCGGAACCGTGGTGACCGTCAGCAACAACGTGTTGACCGTCAAAACCGCCAAAGGCAACGTGGATGTAAAGCTGGACGACAAAACCGAGCTGACCAAGAACGATCAGAAAGCGCAGCCCGCCGACCTGAAACCCGGGACGAGAGTCGTAGTCGACATTCCGGAAGGCAGCAAAGATAAAATCGCCCACTCAGTAAAACTAGGCGCAACCGCCGCTCATCACCACGAGTAACGCTGGCGATCGCTTTTTGTCGCCGGTGTCGTTCGCCGCCCACTGGCTGTTCGGAATTGGGAACACTGCGTTCGCCAGCGACCACCGGATGCTCCGTCGCACATTCGCCCCATGCTTAGCATGTCTTTGACTCCCCAGTACTTCCCCGCCCGCCACCCAATTGGCACCCAACCTGTTATTACCCCTGCCATGCGAGCCCTGATTGCCGACGACCAGCCCGATGTGATCGAAGCCTTGCGCCTGTTACTCAAGCAGGAAGGCTATCAGATCGAAACCGCGAGCTCTCCCGCCGCCGTCCTCGACAACCTCTCCGCGGGCGAGTTCGATCTGCTCCTGATGGATATGAACTACGCCCGTGATACCACGTCGGGCCAGGAGGGCCTAAATCTGCTCCGGTCGGTCCGGCAACTCGACAGCGAACTGCCGGTGGTGGTGATGACCGCATGGGGCAACATCCCTCTAGCGGTGGAGGCTATGCGCGTCGGCGCGCAAGATTTCGTGGAGAAGCCCTGGGATAACTCGCACCTGCTTTCCACCGTGCGCCGGCAGATCGACAGCGGCACGGCGCAGCGGGACGAATTACGGGAGGCCGTTGCCGCACAGCATGCCCTGCTCCCCAAGAGGATTCCGCAAATTCCCGGCTGCGACGTTTCCACCGCCTGGACGCCCTTAGGCAAAGTGGGCGGCGACTATCTTGACCTGCTCCGGCTGGGCGAACATAGCTTGGGAATCTGCGTGGGGGACGCATCCGGCAAGGGAGTCCCCGCGGCGCTGATGATGTCCAATCTGCAGGCGGCCGTGCGAGCCCTGGCTCCCGACGCACATTTCACCGACAGCCTCACCGGCCGGCTCAACCGCATTCTGTGCGCCAATACCGCTCCCAATAAGTTCATCACGTTGTTTTACGGTATCCTCGAAGGCCGCCGCCTGACCTATACCAACGCGGGTCACAACCCACCCATGCTGGTCCGCGCCTCGGGCGAGCAGTTGCGCCTGGAGCAAGGCGGCGCATTGCTCGGCGTATTCCCCGACTGGGTCTACCAGCAGGGCGAAGTCACGCTAGCCCCCGGCGACCGCCTGGTGCTTTTCAGCGATGGCATCTCCGAAGCCGAGAACGCAGCCGGCGATCCATTCGCCGACGACCGCTTGCTCAGCATGATCACCGCCAACCGCACCTTAGACGCCACCGCGCTCCGCAAGAAGATCGTCTCCGCGGTATCCGATTTCTCGGCTGGCTCGCTGCAAGACGACGCCACCCTCCTGGTGATCGCAATCGCGTAAGTGGCACAGGCTTCCTGGCCTGTGTCCGGTTTTGCGTCACCCTACCGCACGCTCTCATGCTCCCGGTCCTTCTCATTCTCGCAGACCGTCTCAATCAGCTCAGTATCCGGCACCAAAGTCAACGGCAGCTTGGCCGTCCACGGCTTCGCATAAGCCTTAGGATCGTCGATCGTGATCTCCAAATCCATGTGCCCGAAATCGCGCCGCGTGAAGCGTTCCATTACGTGCGCCTCCTCGGTTTGCGGATGGCCTTTGAACGTGTCGATCCACGCCCGCCCGTTAAATCCCCCAGTGTCCACCACCAGCGTGCTGCCCGCCCATTTGCCCACCGAATATCCAAGCCAGGTCGGCTGCGGATCTTTTGGCAGCGGACGTCCATCCAGAAAAACCTGCCGGAAGTTGGAATTCACGGATGTCTCGTACAGCAGCACGATCAGGCCCGGAGTTTGCACGATCTTGAACGGATGGAGGGCTTCGTTGTTATTGGAAGTATCGATCCGAGGCACTCCGGGCGGCATGCAATTAGCCATCGGATCGTCGCGGTGGTCTTTGGTTTCTCGTTCTTCTTGCACCTTCGCGGCCCACGGCAACATTTGCACGTCCTCCGGCTTCAGATCCTTCGCCAGGTTTCGAAAAAAATCCGGGTCCGTGGACCAGACTCCCGACAGGTCCGGTTTGCCGTCGTAGGCTTTGGGCGCGGGCGCAGTCAGGTTCGGCTTGCCGTCGCGTGTTCGCGGAATGCCGGGTGTCGGGTAGTTCAGCCATTGCGCACTGCTCGGGATTACTCCACCGGATAGCACCCCGGCGTACACGAACACCTTGACGAACCTACTTAGATCATTGTTCCGCGGCACGCAAATCTCCTTCAGCTAAACAATACTAGTGGAAAATGCCTAAGAGTCAAGCGCGCCGTATGGCCGCACACTACCGCTTCTTCACATCCAGTTCGCACAGCAGCCCGTATAGCGCATTGAACTCCACATTGTCAGGCCTCTCCTTCAGCTTCAACTCGGAGTGAACTGTGGGCTGATCGATCCTCAACTTTCCGGCCAACACTCCCGCTTTGTTGTGCAATACCACCGGCAGAACAGACACGAAACCATCCGGTACCCCGCGCTGCGTGGCGTCGATTTTCAGCACCGGCCCTTCCTTTTCGTCCACGATGCTGTATTCGATGCCGATTTTAGGAATGTTCGTGCCATATACCCATTGGTTGAAAAAACAGCCCATATCGGCACCGAAGTGCTTGTCGCAAATCGCTTGGAAATCCGCAGTCGAAGCTCCCTTACCGGAATAGGTCTGCACAAAATCACGCATCATGGCGATAAATCGGCTGTCATCGGAACGGGCGGTGTCGTACAGCATCATGCGAAGCATGTGTAGGACAAAACCGCCCTTGGCATAGATCAGGCGATATGCGCCCGGGGTCTTCTCCGTGCTCAGGCGGTATCCCATCCAGATCGGTCCTGCGTCGTTGGCCCGCTCGGTCGAGCCCGGTAGCGCGGACAAAATGAAGTCCCGATCGGCCTCGAGGAAGGTCCGAAACTTCTTCTCACCCTCGGCGCGGTGCACGTAGAGTCCCGCCGAAAATTGGGCGAAGCCTTCTGAGAGCCACTGATCGTGGTAGTCCTTCCAACTGACCCGGTGACCCCACCATTGATGAGAGATTTCGTGCGAGCCGACTTCTTGGAAGAACTGACGCGAGCGGCGGTCCTCGTCCATGTGTAACTGGTGTTTTATGGTGTCATCCAGGAACGCCGTATAGGGCATGAAGATCAGGCCCGGCCAACTCTGTCCGAAATTGCCCGCCGGTTGCTGCGTCACCGAAATATTCTGGAACGGCAGGGGACCGAAGTAGGCATTGAAAAGCCGCAGGGCGTTCGCCGTTTCCTCCAGTGTTCGATTCATAATTCCAGTCGTGCTGAAACCGCCCGTAGTAATGCCCATGGCTGTGGCGGCTTGGGGGTTTTGATCCAGCAGAACCTCCAGTTCCTTCAGTTCGTCGCCCAACTCCGAATTAGCATAAACGGTGACATTTTGATCGCCGACCTTTTGAGTTTTCGTTTTGTACTGCCCATAGTTAAATCCAACCACGGTGTAGGGCACCTCGGTCTCCCACTCCGATACGGCTGTCTTCCCGTCCTTCTCCTGGCTCACGGGTTTACCGGTAGCCACCAGAACCAGATCTTTCGGAGTGCGAAACTTCATGCGATACATGGTTCGATCGTTGAACGATTCGCCGGGCACATCCAGCTTGGGATACCATCGATCGCGCTCGCCTACAAAGTAGTTGCCTGTGCCGGCCCTTCTAACCACACCCTCGCCTGCGTAGGCTACTTTCCAGGAGTACGTTTCGCCCAGAGCCAGCGGCTTGCGAAGGATGACCCAAAAGTCCGCATCCTTATCTTTTGCTTCCTGAATGTATTGCAGTTCGTTGCCGTCTGCGGCAGTCACTTTGGAAACGCGCAGGGAGGGAGCCAGTTGCACATAAACCATCCTGGGGCCCTCCTGCAGCGCGCTGAACTGGCTGAGTGCTACGGCATCCAATTTGCCTCGCTTGTCCACCTCGGTATCCAGGTCGATCCGCGAAGTATGCACCAGCGCGCGCTGTTCGGCGGAAGGCGCTCCACCAGGGTTGAATGAGCTCCACATCTCCACCGAATCACTGGATCGGAAATGCATGAGCGAGACGCTCTCACCTGTCATCGAGTCCACGGAAAACAGTAGTCGTCCATGTTGTTGGCCGCGAATATCCGCCAGGAAGAATGGTTGCAGGTTTGAGGTCAATCCGGCCAGCACGCGAGCCTCGATGTTGGTCCTCAGGTCGTTTCGGAAGCTCTTGCGGAAATCGTTAAGAACGCCCGTTGCCCTGGAGTCCACCATCCCCGCCTTGAAGCGCGCATCGGCGGACAAGTCGGCGAAAGTGGAATCGGTGAACAGCAGGACGGCTTCTTTGAAGGTCTCTTCGAGCCGCGGCTGTCCGCTGGTGAAGCGCGCGATTTGTTTCTGCTCTAACCCGGCCGGCGGTTCGAAAGTAAAACTTCCCTCGCCGATGAAAACTACACCGGCCACATGATCGAGCACGGGATCGAGGGCGTACAGTGTTCCGTTCTTGAATTGGATCCTGGCCGCGGCCTTCTTCAGAACGAGATTCTCGGCCACTGCGACGCGATTGGAATCGAGTGAGGAACTACGAAACTGGCTATAAGCGGACAGGATATCGGGATCCGCGGCTAACACCAGCGGAGTACCTGCCAGTAGTATTGCCCAGAGAGCCAGAACTCGCATATCTAAGTAATCTTAGTCGATATGATCGCTGATAGTTAGTTTCATAAGTGAGGATAAAGAGCTAACCGTACTGGTCAGGTGTCCCAGCTATGCCAAGATGAGTCTTGGCACGGCGGACACGAGTGTCCGCGCCACATGGTGGCGCACTCTTCAGCGCGCTTCAGCGTGCTGCGGCGGCACTCATGCCGACCCGCAAACCGTGCGCAAACGCTAGGGCGGACCCCCATAGGCGCTAACTTAAAACATTTCTGGCCCAAAATGTTGGAAACTCGATTTGAGCCGCCACACGATCTTGGGGTTGCCGGTGGTTCAGGCACTGCTAAGTTAGCGCTTATGGGGCGGACCCCCGGTCCCGACGTCCGCTCGGACGTTTCTTCGCTCGGAGGGATCAAGCTTCTAGAAACCCAGCCAGATCGCCCCCCTACCCGCGGCCAAAGCCAGCGGTCATTTCCCCTGTACTTCGGTCATCACGCCCGAAGCCTGAATGTACGTGTGATAGCTTTCGGTCATCTGCCAGGTGTCGTGCTGGAAATGAAACACCCGGCTTGCCCAATAGGCCTTCTCACCATACGTGGGCTGGCAGGAAATCATCACCACCGTTTCCGGCCCGAACGTCCACAGCCGCGCAAATAACACGGGCGTAGAACCAACACTCGGCGTGCCCGGCTTGGGAGCCGGAGGAGTAGGCCGGTCTTTCTTCGGCAGCGTCTGCCCGCCGTAAGTGGAGACCGTCTGGTTATCGTCCGCCACATGCTTCAACCAGAATTCGCGGCCGCTCTCCTGTTCCTGCCAATTGGCCATGGCCGCCTCCTGGACCTTGTCCACCGTGCGAATAGGCAGTTGCTTACACGGATTGATGCAAGGAATGTCATAGGTCGGCCGCACACGAACCGGGTTCTCGAGCACGGCGATCTCGGTGGTGTGCAGCAGGCGCCAGCCCTCCGCCCGCTTCACCCAAAAGCGCGCCGCGAAGTTCTTGCCCGCGTGCGCCTGCAGCCATACCACCTGGTCGCCATAGGGATGCTTCACAATCTCCACACCTTCGCCTTCGCCCACCAGCGGCTTCATGCCCAATGTCAGGGCGTCGGATCGGAACACCATGACGCCGTCGTGGTCGATCCAGGTGAAGTCGGCATCCAGATACTTGTTCACCGCAGCTTTGTCGCCCTTTTCGAACGCTGCCACCAGAGCTTTGTCAGTGGTGCCGACAGCATCCTCGGCAGCGCGGGTCTTGGAACCGATCAGCATGCCCAGAATGCCGACGACCATTCCAGCCTTTGTCAAACGAATCATGGTTCTCCTCCAACGAATGCGGGCAAACGGCATAGATTTGCCCCACGATTCTACACCAGCCCGATGCCCCGTAGCTTCGGCTGGCCCACTCGCCCCACCACAATCCCAGCCGCAACTACCCGATCCTCCCAGCTACAAGGCAACCGCCGCGTTCGCCCAACGCAGAACCTCGTGCTGCGCCTGACAGTCGCCTTCCCCAACACGCCAGCGATCAACGCGGGAACGTGTGCTGCCGTACCAGGCGGGTTTGCCCTTGTCCGCGCTGAGGAGTATAGTCGGGGCTAGACACCACTCAGAGGAGGCTTACCGTGAAAAAGGCATTTGTGTTATTCGGTTTGGCGGCTGGTCTTTCGGTCAGTGCCATGGCAGCGGATATTACCGGCTACATTATCGATCAGACTTGCGCTTCCAAGCCCGCCATGAGGGGCGACGTCGACTGCGCAAATAAGTGCATCAAGATGGGCGCACCGGCCGTTCTCGTAACCGATGACGGCAAAATCTACAAGATCGCCGAGCAGGCGAAGGTCATTCCGCAGGCTGGCAAGAAAGTGACTCTGTCAGGCAAGTTGGATGGTGACACCATCCACGTCGACAAAGTCAAGCTGTAACCCGGCACAATCGCGGGGCAGGGCCATGCCGTGCCCAGACACCACCTACGCGTCCGCTCCACTCACCCGCCGCGGCTAATCCCCGCGCATTAATCCGCACCGTAAACAACTGGTTAACTCTCCGTTCCTTACTTCTGGCACGTCTGGCTTCAGCGCTACGATTCTTCGCAGGGGGACTCATGAAGAAGCACTCTGCACTGTTTATCGCCGCGCTCGCGTTCGCCGCCGCAGCGGCCCCGCTACATGCCAGCTTGATCGGAAGCGCAACAGTAAGCGCGTCTCAGATCGGCAGCAATACTTTCCAGTACAATCTGACGCTGAACAACACGGGCACCACTATCATGGGCACGTTCTGGTTTGCCTGGGTGCCTGGCGCCGATTTCATGCCCGCCGATCCGTCCAACATTTCAGCCCCTGCATCCTGGAACGCCTCGTCACGCACGGCGGTTCAGCCGACGGGCGCCCCTGTGCCCGAGCCCTCCAGCCTCAGCTTAGGCGCGGTTGGCGCGGGGCCTGCTGCTCCTGATTTCCCGCCGAACGAAACGCTACGCGCGTTCCTGGTAGGTGCCTTCCGCGGTATTCACGCGGATCTTTTCCCCTTCCGTGATAAACGGCGGCACCTGCACCACCAGGCCGGTTTCCAATTTTGCAGGCTTGGTTACGTTGGAAACCGTCGCGCCTTTCAATCCCGGCTCCGTCTCCACCACCTTCAGGTCCACCGTGGCGGGCAGTTCCACGCTGATGGCTTTACCTTCGTAAAACTCCACCTTAACCTTCAACTGTGAGATGAGGTAATGTGGTGCATCCCCCAGAATATCCTTGGTCAGATGCAACTGTTCGAAACTCTCGGTGTTCATGAAGTAGTAGTATTCGCCGTCGTCGTACAGGTACTCCATCTCCTGCTCTTCGAGAATGGCTCTTTCCACTTTGTCTTCCGACGAAAACCGGTGCTCAAACATGGAGCCGCTACGCAAGTTGCGCATCTTGGCTTGCACGAAGCCGCGCAGGTTGCCCGGGGTCCGGTGGTTGACGCTGAAAACCGTGTGCAGCTCCTTATTGAAAACGATCACCATTCCCGGACGCATTTGTGTTGCTGGAATCATGTAACTCCTAGAGAATCGTTAGCTGGAAGAATCAGTATAACGTGCCTAGCATCCCTCAGTAGCACAGGCCTCCCGGCCTGCGTCGGGTTTTCCGGCCGCGCTCCCTCAAAACGCCAGCAGCGCCTCCATTTCCGCCGCCAGCTTTTCCGTCTGCGGCAGAATCGCGGCCTCGAGCTGCGGGTGATACCCAACCCACGTATCCAGTGCCCCCACCCGCCGCACCGGCGCATCTAGCATCGAAAATAACTCGTCCGCCGCACGCGCCGCAATCTCCGCGCCATAACCCCACGAAAGCGTATCCTCATGCGCCACCAGCAGCCGCGTCGTCTTCTCCACCGAAAGTCGAATAGCCTCCCAGTCGTAAGGCGCCAGCGACCGTAAATCGAGCACTTCCACGCTCACCCGCGGATTGCGGCGCTCGATCTGCGTAGCCGCCAGCAGCGCCTTCTGCACCAGAGCGCCATAAGTAACCACCGTCAGGCTCGCCCCCGTTTTGACCACCTTGGCCCGCCCGAAAGGTATCGTGAAATCCTCGCCTGGATGCTGCGACCGGTTGTAAGGCTCGCGGTACAGCCGCTTGTGTTCCAGGAACAGAACCGGGTCATCCGAACGCAGCGCCGTGCGCAGCAGCCCGCAGGCATCCAGCGCATTCGAAGGCATCACCACACGCAATCCCGGTATATGCGTAAACTCCACCTCACCGCACTGGCTGTGATAAATGCCGCCGCCGCTCAGGTAGCCGCCGATCGGCACGCGGATCACCGCGGGGCACGCAAAGCTCCCATTGGAGCGCCACCGCATAGTAGCCAACTCATCGCGAATCTGCATCATGGCCGGCCATATGTAATCGAAAAACTGAATCTCTGCCACCGGCTTCAGCCCGCGCGTAGCCATCCCGATGGCGCGCCCCACGATGGCGGCTTCCGCGAGCGGGCTGTTGAAACTGCGCCCCGCCCCGAACTCCATCTGCAACCCGCCAGTCGCCTTGAAAACGCCGCCCTTGCCTTTAACTTCTCGCAGGTTCGCTTCGCGGCTGCAATCCGCCACGTCTTCGCCGAACACCAGGATGTCGGGATTGCGCCGCATCTCCTCGCGCAAAGTGGCATTCACCAGATCGATCATGGTCTTGGGTTCACCCTGGAATTGGGGCTCGGTTTCGAACTGCTCCGAAGCCGGATCGACCGTCTCGGAATACAGATGGATCAGGGCCGTCGCCGCGGCCGGTGGCTGTTCGTGCAGCGCGCGCTCGGTGGCCTGCTGTACCTCTTCATCCACCTCATGCGTAATGAGCTGCAGACGATGACGGTCGAGGATTCCCGCGTCCACCAGAAACCTCGGAAAGACTAGAACCGGGTCGCGCTCCGCTTCGGCCTCGCGTTCTGCAGCCGTTTTGTAGAGCCGCTCATCGTCGGAAAGCGAATGCGAATACGGCCGCGTGACGTGCGCGTGCACCAGCGCAGGGCCCTGACCGCCGCGTACGTAAGCCGCAGCGCTCTTCATCGCGCGGTAGGAAGCCAGGAAGTCGGTGCCATCCAACTCTTCGCGCAAGAGTCCCGGAAATCCGCTCACCAATTGTGAAATGTTGCCGCCTGCGGTCTGGCATTCGGTCGGGACGGAAATCGCATAGCCGTTGTCCTCAATCAGGAACAGCACCGGCAAGCTCTTGAGGCAAGCGATGTTCAAAGCCTCCCAAAATTCGCCTTCGCTGGTGGCGCCCTCGCCCGCACAAACCAGGGTCACTTCGTTGTCGCGCCGACGGTAGCGCGATGCCTCCGCACAGCCGACCGCCTGCAAGAACTGGGTTCCGGTGGGCGAGGACGCGCTCACAATGTTCAGCCGCTTATCGCCCCAGTGGGACGGCATCTGCCGCCCGCCGGACGAGGGATCGGCTGCCGCACCCACCGCCGCCAGCAGCATCTCGTAAGGCGTTACACCCAGAGTCAGGCAGAGCGCGCGGTCGCGGTAATACGGGTAGAACCAATCTTCGCCGGGACGCAGCACCATGCCGGCCGCCACTTCCACTGCCTCGTGCCCCGCCCCGCTAATCTGAAAGAAGATGCGGCTCTGGCGCTTGAGGGCGATCTCCCGATCGTCCAAACGCCGGGAGGTATGCATGAGGCGAAAGGCCCGGACCAGTTGTTCCGCGTCGAGCCCTTCGAATTTCTCCGCGGCTTGCGATTCGGCCGTGGTCGTGGGCGTTCCCAATCTGCCTCCTATTCACAGTGTAAGCGAGAGCTTTGCGGCGCTGATGGCTTGTCCGATATGCCGTTGGATATGCTCGGCGATATGAGTCAGCAAACCGATAACCGTGGTGGGCAGACGCTTTCTGCCGACCCAGCGGGGTTCCGCCAGCGTCGCGGTGTGGAGCGCGCGAACCGTACCTTCGGCCCGCTGAAAAGCCGCTTCCATTTGGGCCAGAAGCTCTTCCCTCCCTTCGATTCCAGCTTGTTCCTCGCCGCGAAGCGCCGCCATCTGGTCGGGAGTGAGCTCGCGGCCTTCCAGGTAGGTCATCAGCCGATCCGTGCTTCCCGCGATGTGGCGAATGTGGAACCCCACCGAGCCAAACCCGTGCGGGGTTGCCCAGATCCGGTCGGCCGTCAGCCCCTCGGTATATTTTCGCAAATCCTCCCGGGCCTGTTGGAACGTATAGAGGATAGGTGCCAGCAGCGGATCCACCCCGGGGAGGGGCCCACGCATCCAGGGTTCCGGTTGGTCAGACATACCTTCAATATAGGGTCAAAGAAAGCAATATCACCCACTTGGGTGAGTCAGCGGACGCCGTTTGGCCGCGATTCCGCTCCCGACGGTCCATATTTTGAATGTATTGCAAACGTGGTGGTTAGAATGCAATGCTCAAAATCAGACAATCAGGACTGGAATGCTCGAATGCAACTGACGAGAGCTGCCGATTATGCCGTGCGGGTGATGGTCCACCTGGCGGCGGTTGCGCCTGGTACGCGCGCCAGCCGCACCGAACTGGCAGGGGTGGTAGATTGTCCGGAGCAATTCCTTTCTAAGGTGTTGCAAAGCCTCACGCGTGCGGGTCTGGTGACCTCACACCGGGGCAATACCGGAGGGTTTGAACTGCCGCTAGCACGGCGCTCCTCGTCCGTGCTCGATATCGTAGAGGCGGTGGAAGGGCCGATCCGGCTGAACGTCTGCCTGGGTTCATCCAATGAATGCCTCCACCAGGCCAGGTGCTCTGCCTATCCCGTGTGGGATGAAGCGCAACGGGCCATGACGGCGGTTTTGCGGAGCGCCACCATCGACGATATGGCGCGGTATGCGCCGAACGGCACGACTAGTGAAATTCACCTAGACGATACTCACAAGAACTGAGAGCCAACATGTCACCCAATCGATCCAAGCTACCGGCATTGAGGACACAAGTTGCCACCGCCGAAGTACCGGCGCTGGTCAAACTGGCATATTTGCTGATCGGATGCGCGTCGCTCGCGTACTTCCTGATCCACCTGCGCAGCGGGGGCACGCTGGTAGCCGCCGCCAATGAGGCATCGCTCGGCCTAGTGTACGGAGTGGCGGCGCTGATCGTGATCTTCGGCGTGGTGGTGGTGGCTCTTTCCTTCGGTAACGCCGGCGATCTTGTCGCCGGTGCTCGCAGCGCCACAAAAAAAGGCCCGATCCCACGCTGAAACGGGACCGGGCCAGGGGAAGAAACTGATACTCGTCGGAAAACCCTCTATCGGTGGCCGCCTCCTCCGCGGCTACCTCCGCCACCACGATTGCCGCCACCCCCGCTCGGTCGCTCCCGAACTACGGACGGAGCGATCCGCAGAGATTCCGGGCGGCTGCCTCCAGAGTTGAAAGAATTGCCGCCAGTCTGAGGCGCAGCGTAATTTCGAGATTCCGTTCCCTGCTGCGTCTGAGCTGGCTGCGAGTGCGCCGTACCGGGGTCGCCGAACCGGCTCCAGCCGTGGCTCGCGGACGGAGTCGTCGTCTCCACTCGCGGTTGCTCTGCCGGCGTCGATGTTTGCGACGCGCGTGGCGTGCCAAACCGCTGCCAGCCGCCGGCTTCGCTGTGCACCGTGGGTGCGGTCGCCGACGTCAATGGGGCAACGCTCTGTCTGGCCGTTGAACCGCCGCCAAACGCGCTCCGCTGCTGGTCGAACGAAAGACGCTGCACCGGGTTCGGCTGCCGATAAGAATAAACGTGCGAATTGGCGGTGGCGCGCACCGCGGAGGTCACCGGCCGGTCCGAGAAACGAAGATTGGCGCGTTCCGGCGCCACTGGAATCGGTCCGTTTATCGAACTGGCCTGCCGCAATTGCTCCCCGGTCGGGCGCACCAGATTGTGGAATTGTCCGGCCCGGAAATCCTCTCCACTCACCGCCGTGTAGCCGTTTCTGACGCCGGCATTCCGGTAGGCGCCGATAACATTTACACTGCTAACCGCGCCGTTGATGAAGCCTGGCCGCCCATAGTACGCCCGGCCCCACCAGGGGTGCAGCACTTCATAAGGGGCTAACGGCACCCAGCCGACATTGCCAAAGCCGAATCCCACGCCCACGCCGCCGAACCCGAAAAAGCCCACCAGCGCCGGAGACCAGTAGTGCCGAACACCGATCACCCCGGGATACCAGAGCCAGCCATAACCCGGCTGATTGAACCAACGGCCATAGTGATATGGCGCCCAGCCCCACGGGTCGTAGCTCACCCATGTCCAGCCATACCAATCGACCCACACCCACCGTCCCAATTGATACGGCGCCCAGTCGGGGCCCACCGTGGGCTGCCATACCTCTCCGTACTGCGGCACATTCACCCAGTTTCCATACGGGTCCAGGTCTTCGGTGCCGTAGACGCCCGGCGGGACGTTTTGATAGCTTTTCGAAGCCAGCTCCGGGCGGTCGCGGCTATCGTTCCACCGGTCCCAATCGTCGCTCGGAAGAGCCCGGACAATCTGGAATTCGGGGTCGGAGGCTGTGCCGCGGGCCTGCATCGCCTGTCCCGCATACACCCACTGCGAGCCGCGCGGGGTAAACACCTCGACATCGCCGGCGCGGGCCGTAATATCCGATTCCGTATCGTTGACTAAGATGCGATAGGTGCCTTGTTTGGAGGGCCGTACCGAGACATTCGGAGTATCCACTTCAATATCGGCATTGGAAGGCCTTAAAACTCGGAAAGTTACGGTTCCCCGCTCCACCGCCATCTGGTACCGGTTGTATTCCAGTTGCGAGAGCACAACTACGGCATCGCCGCCAATGCGGAGCGCGTTGCCCGAATCGAATTCCACTTCGGCGCGCGAATTCGGTCCCGTGGAAATCTGGTCGTTCGTGAGGAGCGGCGCATTCACGACCGCCGCAACCCAATCGCCCGAATCGCCGCGCCGCACCGAAACCTCGCCGTTAGCCACACTGATGCGAGCCACTCCGCGTTTCTGGTCGTCGGGATCCTGCGCCCGCACCGGGGTTATACCGGTGGCTAGCAGGACCGCTGCCGCCAAGGCTGATAACCAGAAATGTGAAGTGCGCCGCATCATGCTCTCTCGAACTTCCGCCGCGTTTATTGCACTGTTCGGGCCAAACAATAAGTGACTGAAAATCCAGTAGGTTAGGTGTTCTCCGGTGCGCTGCCGAGTGGCCGAAAACCACCGCTCTGGCCGCCTTCCATCACTATTCCAGACGGTAGATATGCAGAGGGCCGACCACACTCAGCTCTACTAACCCCCACAGATCGGCATGGTTGCGGATGTCCGCTGTCGGAAAATCCCCCTCGCGCATGACGAGGTGCGTGATGCCGTGCGCCTTGAGGCTGCGCATCGCTTCCCGGCGCAGATCGGAGGGAATCGGCCTTACTCCGCGCTCCACGGTGGCCGGAACTGGAGTCCATCGGCCATCCTCAGTTGCGATCTCGACTTGGATCTGTGCTTCCTGGTTCGGCCCCATCTCGCAAACGACCTCATCGACCGTTTCGCGCTTGCCGAAAACAACAGACACAAACATCCCGGGTGACATTGCCTGCCAACTCGACCAGCGCGACGCGTAATTGTTGTCAAATGCAAGTCCTGCTTCCCACCGGTTGGGTTGAGCGCTCATCCTCCAGCCGGGCAAGCGCGGGACCTCCCTGCCTTGCGAGAAGATCCGCAGTTCTGCAATGTTCCAATAACCGTTTCCCGAAGCCGTCTGCACCACTCTCAGGCGCCGCGTGGTCACCGGCGAGAAATGAAGGCGCAAACTGACGGTTGGTTGTTTCTCCGTTAGTAGAGGAGTCGAAAGCAAGTCCATCCCCAGGTTCCCCAGCGCAGATTCGTACCAAGGGCTCAAGTTTCGATTGATATATGCACTCTCTTCCACGGTCCACGTAAAGACTTTGGCATCCGGCGGTGTGTTCGATTCCAGCACATATTTCAGCGGGTAATCGGGGATGTGTTCGGCGAGAAATGCCGGTTCCGGCACCAGGCGTAGTGCTGCCGATACCGGAAGCGATTCCAGACGCCAGTTGTATCGGTTCGAATACAGCGCCAGCACCGGCGGCACCCCGGCGATGGCGTGCGCCACTGCCAGTATGGGTAAGAGTGCCCGAGGCCTTGCCAACGCCTGCCCCAAAGCCAGCGACACAAACGGAAGCGCCGGCAGCAGGAAGCGCGTCTGCGCATTCAGAAGGGCGGGTAGCCCGAAAACCAGGCCCGCAAGTAAGAGGCGGCGTCCCGAAGATTGCCGCAGCGCCAGGAGCGCCAGAGGCGCCAGCAAGAAAATTGGGCCAATAATCCCGCCCACAAGCTCTCCGCTCACAATATGGCGCCAGGGAATTTGCCACCAATGCTGCAACCCTTCGTAGTGGCGCACGTCGGCCAGATAGCTCTGCTCCATGCCGAGGTGGTAATACGGATTCGGGAACCAGCGGTTGAGCAGCGGTGAGAATGGATTGCCGAGCCAGATCCAATTACGCAGGATCCACGGCAAGACCATGATCGCCGCAGCCGCACCGAAGATAGCGATGGCGCGCCAGCGCCGGCTATCGCGCACCAAATATCCCGCCGCGAACGGGATCGCCAAAGCCGCCGTGTACTTCGTGGCATACGCGAAGCCAGCGAGTAACGCAATTAAAATCAGAAGGCCAGGCGCTCGATTCTCATCCCAAATCTGAAGTAGATAGAAAAGCGCGAATACAATCGCAGCAACGGCCAGATCGTTGTAAGCTGAGCTGCCCGCTTTGCCAGCCACTGGACTTGCGTACACCAGAATCGCCGCGAACAAGCCGACCCGCGGAAACCCGTAACGCCTTCCATAGCAGGCAATCAGCAGTGGCAAACTAATGAGAAACGCGAGGTGGACTAGAGCCGCTGAGGAAAAATGTCCGAAGACAAAAGCCACCAGGAACAGCATTTCAGTTCCCTGCGGGAAGTAGGAGTACATGGAGTGGAAATCCCACACGAAACCATGGTGCTTCCAGATCCGCGCGACATTAGCCAGGTGATAGCCGCTGCCATCGGGACTAACCTCTGGGGCCAGCGCATTAAAGAAGTACAGGATGAAAAAGCCGCCAAGTACCGCTAAGAAGAGAAGATTCCAGGTGGGGCAGGCCTTCCGGCCTGCCGCCGCCTTTCCAGGCGGCGCGCCGGGCGGAAGCCCGGCGGCAGGCCGGAAGGCCTGCCCCACAGACACCAAGACCGCGATTCCACCGGCGAGAAAGACTCCCTTGTAAGCCAGTTGAACCACGCACAGGAGAAACGTAATCAGGCTCAATAGCGCCGCGCCCGAAACGAACGCGAACAACACCGCTTCCTCGCGATACAGCCTGACCCGCAAACGGCGCAGCAGCAGGCTACCCAACCCGATCGCGACCGCCACCGTGAAAGCGGCGCCGAAAAGTATGTAGGCAACTTCCTTCAATTAGGGCGCCGGCTCGATGCGGAGGAGCGCGCCATTCTCTTCCTCCGTGAGAACATACAGCAGCCCGTCGGGCCCCTGGCGCACGTCGCGTATGCGTTGCTTCAGGTCGGTGAGCAGCGATTCCCTCCGCAGTTCTTCCATCTTGTCGTTGAAAACCACGCGCTCCAAACGCCCGGTTCCGGGGATCTCGCCCTGCCGCATGCCGCCCACGAAGACGTTGCCTTTCCAAGCCGGAAAACGGTCGCCCGAATAGAACGTCATGCCCGACAGCGCGATGGATGGCACCCAGTAGACCAGCGGCTGTTCGATACCATCACGCCACGGCACTTCCGAAATGCGCGGCCCGTCGTAAGCCCGCCCGTAACTGATCAGCGGCCACCCGTAATTCCGCCCGGGAAGAATCAGGTTGATCTCATCGCCGCCGTTGGGGCCGTTTTCGTTGTTGTAGATCGCCCCCGTTTGCGGATGAACCGTAAGGCCCAACTGATCGCGGTGGCCCAGAGTGTAGATCTCCGGCTTATATCCCGGTCGCCCCACGAACGGGTTGTCGCTGGGAACCGTGCCATCGTCGCCGAGGCGCAGCACCTTGCCATAGTCGCTGTTGGGATCCTGCGCCAGGTTGCCGGTGGCCGCGCCCGTGGTCATATATATAGTCCCGTCGCGCGCGAACACGATGCGCGATCCGCCCAGCACCGTAGTCCATTCACCGGAGAAGAGATCGCGGACGTCGGTGAGTCCGGCACGTTCCAGGCGGCCGCGCGCCAGCGTCGTAGCTTGCTGGTTGTTCTCGCCCGGCTTGCTGTAAGTGAAATAGACCAACTGGTTCTCTGCGAATTTCGGATGGAGCGCGACGTCAAAGAGCCCGGCGTTGCGAACCGCGTACACTTTCGGCACGCCGGCCAGCGGTTGCGGATCGAGCACGCCGTCGCGGACCATGCGCAGCCGCCCGGAGCGTTCGGTGATCAGCATGTTGCCATCGGGAAGAAATGCGAGGCTCCAAGGGTGCGACAGACCTTTGGTGACAACCACCACGCGGATTTTGTGCTGCTCGGCGGTGTCGAGGACGAATGGCCCCGCCCCCAGGTCGACGTGCGGCACGCCGATGGGCGGAGGCTGTGGCGCACGCTGTTGAGCTGAGCCGGCGGCTGCTAGAACGATCACCCAGACATAGCGAACCGGATGCGACATTGCTCGACGCTATCACGAGCCAGGGCCGCCGCGCAAACACGTTATCATGGACACCATGCGATTTTTGCGCCTGCTGTTGTGGATGCTTCCGGCGCTTGCCAGCGCGCAAAATGGTGAGGACGTCTTCGCCAAGACTTGCGGCGCCGGTTACTGTCACGGACCGAAGGGCGCAGGCGGCGGAGCGCCCCGGCTCTCGGCGCGCGGGTTCGACCAGGCATTCATCGCCAACACTGTAGCGCGCGGAGTCCCGGGAACGGCGATGCCCGCGTTCGCCACGTCGCTGTCACGTCCCGAGCTGGCAGCCGTGGTGGCCTATGTGGCGACGCTCAATGGTATCGTCAGTCCGCCGATGGGATCCGCCGCACCCGAGCCGCCGGCGCCCACTCTCTCCCCCGAGGCTGCAATCGGCCGCGATTTGTTCTTCGATGCCGTGCGCAGTTTCGCCCGGTGCGCCACCTGTCATGAAGTGAACGGCGTGGGGATTCCCGTAGCCACTCCCATCTCCAAGGTTCCAGCGGACGTCGCCGCTCTGCGGGCACTAACGACACCGGCGGTCGTAACGGCCACGATGGGCAGCGAGACCATGCCAGCTCTGATGGTCGGCAGGACCAGCCGCGGCGTAATGTTTTACGACCTCACCACCCCGCCGCCGGTGCTGCGAACCGCAGACCCCGCCACAGTCCAAATTGCCGCCGGCAGCGCGTGGAAGCACTCGTCCGTAATCGGAACGTACAGCGATCGCGACTTAGCGTCGATCCTGGCGTACCTGAAACCGTAACGCCGGCGGTCTTGCCGCCGGTGCCGTGCGGTTAGCCGGCGGCAAGACCGCCAGCGCTACCGTGCGCCGCTTGTGGTAACTTAATTTTTCACAGTGACAGGCTTCATCGAAGATCTTCGCTACGGTCTGCGCACGCTGGCCAAAAGCCGCGGCTTCGCGCTGGTGGCGATGCTCTCCCTAGCACTGGGCATCGGCGCCAACACCACCATCTTCACCTTCATCAACGCCATCTTCCTGCGCCCGCTGCCGGTGGCCGATCCCTCGCGGCTGGCGGCCATGTTCACGCTAGACCCGCGCATTCCAGGTTACCTGCTCTGCTCCTATCCCAACTACAAGGACTATCGCGACCAGAACCAGTCCTTCTCTTCCCTGCTCCTCTACTCCAACGTGGTGGGCAGCCTCACCGGTGGGGACGCGCCGCAACGAGTGGTTTTCCAGATCGTCTCCGGTAACTATTTTCAAACCCTGGGCGTAACGCCAGTAATCGGCCGAGCCTTCCTGCCCGAAGAGGACGCCACCCCTGGCGCATATCCCGTCGCCGTGATCAGTCACTCGCTGTGGATGAAGCGATTCGGCGGCGCCCCCCAGATCATAGGGCGCAACCTGCCCGTGGATGGCCATAACTATCGCATCGTAGGTGTGGCCCCGGAAGGCTTCCAGGGATTAAATCTGCTCAGTCCGGCCGAGGTCTGGGCGCCCACCATGATGTTCACCCAACTCTACCCGGATGCCACCTGGGTGAATCAACGCCGGGCGTTGCTGTTCTCGGTGGTGGGCCGGTTGAAGCCGGGTGTGACCATCCAACGGGCCGAGGCGCAGATGCGCAGTGTGGCTCAAGAAATGGAGCGCGCGTATCCTCAGGACAACGAGGGGCGCCGCCCCAAGTTGTTCCCGCTATCGGAGAGCGCCATCCATCCCCGCACACGCTCCGCGATGACCGCCTCGGGAATGGTCTTGATGATCGTAGCCGGGCTGGTCTTGTTAATCGCCTGCGGCAATGTGGCGAGCCTACTTCTGGCGCGGGCCGCGGGCCGCAACAAGGAAATTGCCGTGCGCGTCGCGCTCGGTGCCAGCCGCTGGCGTCTCATCCGCCAACTCCTCACGGAAAGCACGGTGCTGGCGCTGGCAGGCGGGGCCGTGGGGCTGGCGCTGGCCGCGTGGGCCCGCCAGGTGCTGTGGGCGTTGCGCCCGCCGCAGCTCAATGCCGCGGCATTTCAGATCGACCTCGACCTGCGCGTGCTGGCATTCACCTTCGCCGTTTCGGTGCTCACCGGAATCCTGTTCGGCCTCGTGCCGGCACTCCGCGCCACGCGGCCGGATCTGGCAGCGGACCTGAAGGAGCGCGCCGGGCAGCCCTCCTTCGGTTGGAGCGGGCGCAGGGCCCGGTCGATGCTGGTGACCGCCGAAGTGGCGCTGTGCGTCATCGCCCTGGTGGGAGCGGGCCTGTTCATCCGCAGCCTGCGCAGCGCCGAACACCTGGACACCGGTTTCGACGCCGAACACCTCGGCATGATTTTTTTCAATGTGGGCGATCTCGGCTACGACGTAGCGCGCGGCCGTGAATTCCAGCGGCGCGTGCTGGAGAAGGCCGCCGCCGTTCCCGGCGTGGCTGCCGCGGCACTCTCTCGCGATGCCCTTTTTCGCGTCTCACTGGCCCGCACGGTGATGATCGAAGACGATCCGCAGGCCGGCAAAGGACGCGTCACGCTGGTGAGTCCCGTTTCCGCGAATTACTTTCGCACCACCCGCATCCGGCTGATACGCGGCCGCGACTTCAGCGAGCTCGACACCAAAAACTCCCCGCGCGTAGCAGTGATCAACGAGATGGCCGCGGCCCTCTACTGGCCCAACCGCGACCCGATCGGGCGGCGGCTGCGCTTTTTCGGCACGGACTCTTCAATTGAAGTAGTAGGCATCGCACGCACCGCCACCTACACCACCGTGGGCGAAGCTCCGCAAGCTTTGATCTATACGGCCTTCGCGCAGGATTACGGGACCACGTCGGCCCTGATTTTCCGGACCACAGGCGATGCGGATGCGGTCCTAGGCAGCGTAACGCGCGAGGTGCAGACGCTTGAGCCGCACTTGCTGTTGCTACCCCAAACGGTGCATGCCGTAATTCTGAGTTCGCTGTGGGCGCCGCGCCTTTCGGCGGGACTGCTGGGAGTCTTCGGCCTGTTAGGGATCCTGCTCGCGGGCGTGGGTATCTACGGAGTGATTTCTTATTCCGTCAATCAGAGAACACGCGAAATCGGCGTCCGCATGGCACTGGGCGCGACCACCGGCGATGTGCAGCGCATGATTCTTCGTGAAGTTCTGCAATTCGTCACTGCGGGAGTAGTGAGCGGCCTGCTGATCGCGCTAGGCGCATCGCAAGCGGTCAAGAGCCTGCTCTTCGTCACCGGCGTGGGCGATGCCGCGACGTTTGTGCTGGTGCCCGCGGTCCTGGTGCTAGTGGCGATGCTGGCGTGCTGGATTCCGGTTCACCGGGCTACGCACATCGATCCGTCGAAGGCGCTGCGGGAAGAGTAGGACGCCAGATCATATACCCTGTCTCCGTTAACGCCTTTTCGTCCACTGGCTACTCCACCTGGACCCGATGACGGCGCGAAGTCTAGGGCGTTCGCTCCAAGATGATCATTTTGGTAGGCTGGGTCATTACGGAAGGGCCGCGCACGTTCAAGTCTCATCCTCAGTCTGCACCGGGGGATTTTTACGTAGTCAATGGCGAGTGCATTTCTTGTGGTGCCCCACATGCCGTCGCACCAGATTTGATTGGATGGGCTGCTGACTCCGAGTACGAGCACTGTATTTGGAAAAAGCAGCCAGAAACACAGCAGGAGATGGAACAGGCCTTCGACGCCTTCGCAGCGTCTTGCATTTCGTGTTACCGATACGCCGGAACAGATCGTGGCGTCATGGAGAGAATTGGGTTCGAGTACTGCGATAATGCGCCCAGTGCGTCGCCCAAGCTCGATGCCAACTACAAGCCGCCAGACTTCCAATTCACATTACAAGCCAGCCGTCCGGGGAGATTGCGCACCTTAACCAGGGATGTCATTCACGCTGTCCGCTCATTTGGGAAACGCTAGAAAGACGGCACTACCGTACATTGGCCGGGGCTGACGAAGGCGAAACCTGACCTCGCAAGACAGTGAACTCTGAAGTGCCTTCAGTTGACTCGATCTGGTCAGGTTCAGCTGTACTGACTCTGACTACTTCTTGCCCTCCTTTTTCAGACCAAGTGCTCAACACCGAACAGCGCAGCAAACCAGGCTGCGGATACTCGCTCTGACCATCCAGCGCCTGTTCGCTGAACATCCGGACTTTGTCAATAAAGGTGTGACGACGACCGCCAGCGTCAACAAGCTCACACGCGACAATCGGGGGCTGGTGGTCCATCACGAATCTTACGATCTGGATCTGGAGGTCGGCGATCTGCGACGCCATGCCCCAATTCTACCGGGAATAGTGGTTGCTAAACGTTAGCACTCTATCGGAAGTTACGCGGCGAGACGGACTCTGGGCATGAGCGACGGCTTACCGCCGCGTCACTTTCGATAGAGCCGTTTCAAGTGGGCCGCTGGCGTTTGCGGCGGACG